>Ga0169931_10006113_pt1 | contig 18225 bp, 15 predicted proteins | sample Kivu_15m_20L_FD_129675 | JGI IMG/M metagenome (GOLD analysis project Ga0169931, IMG submission 129675) | Freshwater microbial communities from Lake Kivu, Western Province, Rwanda to study Microbial Dark Matter (Phase II) - Kivu_15m_20L... | ecosystem: Environmental > Aquatic > Freshwater > Lake... | reverse complement strand
GGTATTGGTACAACAAATCCAAGTTCAAGATTACATCTTCATGAAGCAACTGGAATTTTGCCTGGTGGAAATGCAGGGAGTATTATCTTGAGCCACGGAAACACGGGTGGTAGTTCATCTATCACATTCTTGTCCGCAAATAACTCGGGTAGCGATTACGGGTTTATCCAATATATTGACAGTGTAGCGAATGCTGGTTTTACAGGTTATAACTATTTTGGGTCCAGTTCAGGTGAAGCTGGTGCTTTACTTCTTGGTAGTGAAAACGACGGTAATAATGCTTCAGGACCAGATAGTATTATCATTTCTCCTGCAGGTAATGTAGCAATAACACCAAGAAATAATATCACATATATCAGCGGTAATGTTGGTATTGGTACAACAAATCCAGCTAGCTTACTCACACTCAGTGGTACTTCTGGAAATTTATTAAGGTTTACTACCGGAAGCACAACCCAATCATTATTTCAAGGATTTTACCATGGAAATGGTGCACAGGGTTTAATTGGCATGGATGGAACTGGATATGGAAATTTTAACACTGGTGCATTCTTGATGTCTACGTGGACTAATAATCCTATTATTTTTGCAACAAATCAAATACAGAGAATGACGATTAACACTGCTGGTAATGTTGGTATTGGTACAACGAATCCTGGCTACACACTAGACGTGAACGGGACGATCAATTTATTTGGCACAAGTAGCGGTTCAACATTGCGATTGAATGACAATGCGATATATCTTAGAAGTGGTTCTGATACAAACCATGGATTGCAATTTTTATCTCTTATAGATGGTCCAAGACTCTTTGGGTTTGGTGGCGGGCACCTCGGTTTAAGTAATACAACCACTCCTTCCATGGCATGGAATAGCGGAGGTGTCACTGTCGAAAACAGATGTACAGTAAAAGGTGGTTTAAATGCTCAAAGTAACTCAAACACGATCGGTAACATTTACACGACAGGCGGAAATGTCGGTGTTGGTACAACAAATCCTCTACAAACATTGCATATCAATACTGGTAACACTATTGGAGGTATAATAATTACTGGAAGTGGTTCTAATGGAAGAATTGATTTTTCACCTGCTGGTTCGGCCACTATACCAGCTGCTGCTAGTGCTAGAATATTATCAATTGATAACAATTGGGGAGCAGATCTCTTATTCCAAAATCGTAATACAGGTAGCGACAACACAACCATGAATACTAGAATGACTATTACTGCAGCTGGAAATGTTGGTATTGGTACGACAAATCCATCTAGTTTACTCACACTCAGTGGTAATTCTGGAAATTTATTAAGGTTTACTACCGGAAGCACAACTCAATCAATATATCAAGGATTTCATCAGGGAAATGGCGCACAGGGTTTAATTGGTATAGATGGAAGTGGATATGGAAATTTTAACACTGGTGCATTCTTGATGTCTACGTGGAGTAATAATCCTATTATTTTTGCAACAAATCAAACACAGAGAATGACTATTAATACTGCTGGTAATGTTGGTATTGGCCAGACCAATCCATCAGTTCCTCTTCATGTCGTAGGGTCTAGCAATATGAGTTTCGTACCATATGGATATTTGAACGTGGGTGGTGCCGGTGTTAGTGCAGGAGGCGGAACAAATGGATATAGTATAGTTGCTAGTTCAAGAATTGCTGCTACAGAAGTCCACGCTTATTCCGATGAACGTATTAAAACAAATATTGTAGACATAGATGATGCTAGTGCACTCTCTATTCTTCGTCAAATCGAACCTAAACGTTATACTTACGTAGATGTTGTCGAAAAAGGTACTCAGCCAGTATGGGGTTTTATTGCTCAACAAGTTCGCTCTGTTTTAGATTATTCTACTACAACTACAAAGAACTTTATTCCAAATATTTTTGAAGTAGGAGATGTAACAAATGGAAATACAATAACATTACCCACAAAAACGACGAGCAATTTATCAATAAATCAAAATATTCGTATTATACTAGAAAACGAAATAATAGAGACAAAAATAACGGGTATAATAGACAATTCTTCATTCACTGTAGAACAAAGCATTGCAACAAATAAAGCGTTTGTGTTTGGTGGAGAAGTTGATGATTTTCTCACTCTAAATAAAGATGCAATCTTCACAATTGCAACTGCGGCAGTTCAAGAAATTGACAGAGAACTCGAAACTGCAAAATCCACAATCGCCACCCTCCAATCAGATCTCCAACAAGCACAATCCACAATAGCTAGTATGCAATCCCAGATAGATGCGATAAATCAACAATTGAATGGAAATTAAACGCAAAATTGCGTCCAACCCCATAATTAAATTTAGTATATATACCTTTAGAAAAGCAGTTATATATACATTTTTACAACGAATCCAATATGGATCGCATCCGCGTAATAAATGTTGATATCAGAAAAGGTGATTTGTCCATGTGAACTAAGTACAAGTAGCCTCTGCGAATCAATTCTGTGTCCTCTAAAATCTTGCTTGCATCATACATACTTCTATAGAAAAGAGGATATTCCGGTCCCAAAAACTCAAGTGCTGCATCAATAGGGTTTACAAGAATGGGTGTGTTTCTCATGATACATTCTATGATAGTGTTGACAGCAGATGCGTCGATAAGATTTATAAACACAATATTTCTAGACAATAAAATATCGTAGGCTCCATTGTCCAAGTAATTCAGCACACTAACTGATTGTTCGAGCTCCTGGATGTGTTCCAACATGCCTTTAATGTGCATATTATCAAATGTTATTTTACACATATCAAAAGTGCCATTAGTGTTGTTATTCCTTACACCAGACATATTGCTAATCATCTCATCAAGACAATTTTCTGGGAGAAAATAATTGTCTGTATTGCGATTTCGCAAAACACTTTTTGTCTTTATAATACTCTCTCTAGGCAACTCCAAGCTGTAAATGGCAAAAACGTTGCGTAACCAATTTCCAATTTGCACTATTTGCTTACTATCCGATTCCATGAACCGTTCCCATGTAAACATTGTACCTGTCGTTTCTGTAGGATGATACACAACTTCTATACGGACTCTGTCACAACCAATCACCTCTTCAATCTGCCGCTTTAAATACTTAGACATTACAATTAAACACCTACACGTCGCCAAGCTCTCTAGAAAACATGGGTTCTCGAATAAGACACTGCAATTATATGTATTATTATATGAAGAGAATGTATGGTGAATGAATCCTATCCAATCTACACGATATGGGATAATATCCTGTCTCTTGTAAAATGAGCTATTCCAATGAAACGTCTTGTCAACATATGTATCAATTGTCAGATGCTCTTTAATTACCTCTTTTCTATTCAATTCAATTACCATGTTGTTGACAATGTACTGCCACCCACTCCTGTGCAACTCTTGAAAATTTTTGTTAATGACTCTGACATTATCACCGGGATCACTCTTAAACATGTACCGCGTGTAGTAATCATCTATGATCCATCTCAACTGCGGAACCAATGGTTTACAATGTGCGCTATCATACAGCCCATAATAATACACACCATAAGGATCTCCAGTAATTTGCCAAAGAATTTCTTCCGTAATCTTCTCCTGTAAATGGTGATCGTTCGTCCTTCTTTTCAACACAATCTTGTTTATTGGCTCTCCTCTTATCACACGCTTTTCATTTTTAGCAGACGGCTTTCTACTAGCGCTAGCAACATTCAGAACACCTTTTATGGTTGACTCTATTAAGAGATCGCGCTCACTGTCTGAAATGTATTGCGGAGGAGATGAACGCATTTCTGCGTTTTTGAGACTCTCTATGAATTTGGTACGAGCCAGTTTAACCTCGTTCTTCATTCGATCTCTATATGAACGTATAATCGCAGTTGACTCCGAAACTAATCTTGCACAATCATCAAACTTGAACTGGCACAATTGTTGTGGTGTACAAAATAATTTTTTCATACCCTCTGGAACTTCAAAAGACATATTCTCAATTTTCTTTGAAACGAGGGGAGCAATAAAGGGTGTTTCCGTTAATATTGATAGTATGACAGAATGGAATCTACCAGCAATCACAAAGTCTAATGACTTGAAAAAATCTAACATAACACCAACATTCATCCTGTTACGAACGTAAAAAATAGATTGTTTGCCATTCTCTCTGAATTCCTGATTAACAAGCATTGGTCTGAGTAACTCGTGAAGCAACAAATCACTGTTGTCCTTGTTGTCTGATGTATCAAACGGCACAATATATACTTCACAATTTCTGGACAAATCACGGATTACTTCGGCTATTTCTACGAGTAAATTCATATTCTTATCCTTGAACATAGGGTAGGGCAAACATACCCCAATCCGTTTGATTGACGTAGATGTTCTCTTTGTAAAAACATGGTCATCGGAATTGAGTAATAAGTACCCGAGATCTGGTGTATATGATGTAACATTTAACCCAAACCTCCACTTTACACATTCATAATCAATCTTATTTCTTATAAAAAAAACATCTCCTATGTCTAATATAGGTAGCAACGACGGATAACTCAGTCCAATGCCGTAAAATAGGATCGGGACTCCCTTAAAGTGTTTGCGAACGTTGAGTATATTCTGTTCAGAAAAGTAATAAGTATTTATAATATCACCTCCACCAAATATGATTTTATCAAATCTGTTTTCGGCATGCTTAAGGAACATCTCCCCTAAATCATCAATATTAGAGATTGTTAAACTCGTTCTCTCCGAATTCGGGAAAACATGATTTTTAAATATATATTGGAACAGATCATCTCCAAAATTATTTCGATTGTAGTATCCTAAAATCAAAATCCTCCCCATAACCTATCATAAACGCAAGAAATAAACAATTATCTATTTTTTATTTTATTTTGTTATTTTAAGAAATTATGTCAGATTCTGTTTCAAGCGCAAGTCACACAATCGCAACCAGCTTAACTGACATTGAACTTGTGTCATCTCTAACTGCTATCAAAACTATTTGGCTCCTGTTCATCGTCATTATCATGTTCTGTTGTTGCTTGTCGTTACTGTCACCTCCACCAGATTTTTACCGCCATCGTTGCACATCCGAAGACTTCTCTAACACGCCACCAGGAGAAAATTGGACTCATATTCCAACTGATAAATATCAAAGAATACCACTTACAGCACCTGATTCTCCTGAAAATACGCCTCTGAACTTGCTTCTTGGACAAGCATCTCGACGTATAAGTAAAAAGAGAACAACAATTGAAATTTCAGCAAATCTATACGTGCTTGATGGACATGTATTTGACGAAGTCCCTAACTCGCCCCAAGTTGAACACTTTTACAGAGCTATCCTCGAAACAAACAATGGTGACATCTTAGAATTAGGCCCACTTGTAAAGGGAGGTGACGGAATGTACACTATAACATATGCCACCGAGCGAGACATTAAAGATTTCACACAAATTCGAGTTCAGTATGAACAAAAGGGTATATCGCCAATTGTCATGATTCGAGGACAATTTGCAAAAACATAAAAGATTACAAATTAAACATCAGGATTGTATCTAAACTGATCGTATTCATAAATTTTAACAGTGTAACTATTTCCAGCCCCTGGAATACTTACAACGTCTCCGTCATAAAGTTCATTATTATTTCGGCTTGCAAATGGCAATTTTAACCTGTTCCTTCCCTCGTCAATTGCATAATACTCCCACTTATCAGTCTTTCCATAATACTTGGGCCTTCCAAACAGGGGATACCTTTCATTTGCGTTGTACAAAAACCCAATCATTTGATAATCATTTACTGCACGCGTATTCAATCTTCCACCCGGATACAATCTAGCAGGGCCAATCAGTGGATTATAAATTCGGTTTAATAAAACATCATCCTCCTTATCATTGTTGCGTTTGGCTAACTGACTTCTGCATTTTTGCTCAGCAATTCTAGACGCATGCAATTGATCTTGTAAAATAACCAACCGATTCTTGAGCTCTCCTCTCGTAATTCCCTCTGTTGTATCCACATTAGATAACGATTCCTTTCTACAAATGTATAATATATAAGTAAAATATGTCAATAAGCACACTAATATTAGTAGATACAAGTTAAAATTATCTCGAGCAAAACAAACTTCCTCCATTTATATTATACTTATAAAAAAATAAAAACAGCAGGACATTTAAAAATAATTGAATTACAGCGTGATATACTGTTTCACAACACGGCATGAGTTTAGATGTCTCAAAACGAAATTTCACTTACAATCTACACACAAACCACGAACTCATATGTAAAAGATCAACGTTTGTAAAAAGAGGATTATGTGGATTAGTCAATGCAGGAAATAAATGCTTTCTCAACAGCATCATCCAATGCCTGAGCCACACATTAAAATTAACAGATTTTTTCTTGTCTCAAAAGTACAAGCAAGAAGATCCAGAGCATTTGAATAAGAGAAAGGACGGATACCATGTTGTTCAAAGTTACATCACTCTTTTACATAACTTATGGGAATCTAATCAAGTCATCGTCCCAAGGTCATTTACGGAAAATATGTCAAAGTTAGTAAAGAAGTATTATACTCTTGAACAACAAGATTCACACGAATGTTTAATGTATATACTTGAAGGATTGCACAAAGGACTCTCTTATGAAATTGACGTAAATATCAAAGGCGAGGTTCAGAATCATACAGACAACTTAATGAAATTATCACTAGAAACGTGGAAATCATTTTATGAAAACAGTTATTCTTTTGTTTCTGAAACATTTAATGGAATGGTATATAGCAAAGTGCAATGCACTAGTTGTGGTGAGGCAAATCCACAACACGTTTTTGAACCTTACAACTCTCTCAGTCTCGACATTATAGATACATCTAGTAAGACATTACATCAACTATTACAGCAACATTTTTCAAAAGATGAATCTATTGAAGATTGGAACTGCGAAAGATGCGGAGGAAATAAGGGGTGTAAGAAGTCATCAAAGTTATGGTCCATACCAAACTACCTCATTATACATTTGAAAAGATTTAATAATCGAGGAGAAAAGGTAAATGCAGATGTTAAATATCCCCTAACAGATCTTGATTTAACAGAATTTGTATCAGAGGACAAATGCGATCCAAACAACTACATTTACACATTGTATGCTGTCAATTACCATTCTGGTTCACTTGACAATGGTCATTATTGGTCAAGCTGTCAAAATTTGGATGATAACTGGTATATGTTCAATGATGCAAATGTTGTTAAAGTAAATCATTTATCAGAACTAGAATCACGAGACGCATATATACTGTTTTACTATAGAAAATACTTGAAGTCTGACTGAATGGAAAATAATTGAAAATATATTGAGCATTTAATTATTTTGTATATGACTACTACAATTTTATCAGATTTGCAAAAACAAAACTTGTCCATTGGATACTGCTGTCTCAATGTCGAGTTGAGAAAAGCAGGTGTGTTTTCATCAAGAACTTGTCGCTTAAAAACGTTACAAGATAACGGAATCGAACACAGCTATCGGCTAGCAAAACAAAACCTCCAAGACCTCCAAACAATTATTCATTGGAATGCCAAACATAACATTTCACTTTTCAGAATGTCTAGTGAAATGTTTCCCTTTGCAACTCATCCAGATTACTACCAACAGTACGATATTGAACAATTCAGACCAACTCTTATGCAAATAGGATCAATTGCAAATGCATACAACCAACGTTTGACATTTCACCCCGGTCAATATAATGTTTTGAATTCTCATAATGATTCTGTTGTAGAAAAAGCCATTATTGAGATTGACTTTCACGCAAAACTTTTAGATATAATGAATATCGACCACAACGGAGTGATTATTATCCATGGAGGTAGCAAGAATGGTGGCAAGACAGTTGCTTTAGATCGATTGCGAACAAACTTCCCCAAGCTTTCCACAAGTGCTCAAAAGAGATTGGTCTTGGAAAACTGCGAAATGGCTTATGCTATTGAAGACTTGTTGCCCATTAGCAAAGAATTGTTGATCCCAGTTGTAATCGACTATCATCATCATAACATCAATCCCGGAACAGCTGACTTGAGAACATCAACTGATCAAGTCCTCCAAGTATGGAATATTAGAGATATAATTCCACTTTTTCATTTATCAGAATCTCGATGTGGGGTAGAACCTACAGACTCAATAACTGCACGACGTGCTCACAGTGATTATGTTCAAGAATTTCCACAAGTATTGTTGGATCTTGTCGCTACTACAACTATTCATTTAGACATTGAAGCCAAAATGAAAGATAAAGCTGTAAAACTACTCGTTGAAAAATATCAGCTACACACATATAAAAATTAAGAACGAATGCAAAACAGCTAAAAACAAAAAAAAATTACTCGTCTCTTTTAGTGTTAATCGGGTTTTGAGTAGAATCGCCTACAACAGGCCGTTTTGCCCTTACATCTTCATATCGTAAACATTTGTCTTGATCATCCTTGCAGGATGCAGCACTTCCATACAACCAATTTGCAAAGTCTCCCTGTCTATTTGGAATCTCTGTCCACGGCATAGTAAAATATTGGCGCTGAGAATTCATTTTGCCAAAAACATCATTCACGTCTCTAAAAAGATTGTTCTCAAATTTATCATCAATATCTCGTTTAACTTCCGGATCAGAAGGGTCACATGCTGGTGGTCTATCAACAATTTGACCGTCTTTCACATTTAGATAATCTCGCATTGTAACATTCATGAAAGGATTATCAAGTGTTGGCATAGTGCATTTTCCGTCCCCTTTCTCGCCAAAGGTTTCGACTATCGCTGGTTTGTTAGTATACAAATAATATGTAAATAATCCTGTTAACAACGCTATTGCACCATATCTCATATCATTGTTATATATACTTGTAAGAATAGAAATGTAAATACTCAAGCGAAAAATGGCATTTAATTTTTCTTCCAGAGTGTGTTCTGCATTTGGAAAAAACTCCGATAGTCTATCTCTTCTCCAAATAATCTCGGGTTGTGCAAACCAAAATGGGTCTGATGATTCTCCTCCTATCATTGTATTCATCTTTGTATAAAGCACATAAAATAATTACACTAAAATACATTTATTTTAAATTTGCAAACATTTTTGTCAAATCTCCCGCTCCGGCTAAATCACTTCCTCTGATTGCAGACATCATACTTTGCGCCTGTTTTTCTAACTCGTCTCGGTTTATTTCTCCAGAATTGATCCTGTTTTCTATCTTGTTTGTAATACTGCTTACAAGATTTGTTACTTCTGTATTTGGAGTACCGGACATTATTGAACTCATTATTGTCATCGGATCTATATTTGAGTCTTTCAAATCTCGTGTTAACTCTGAGGCCATATTCATTATATCTTTATTCTTTAACAGAGAGCCAAATACTTGGTCAATTCCACCCGCAGCAACAACTCCTCGTGTCTTCTGTTCTTCTTGTTTTTGCTCTTCTTCAATTGTTTCCAAAAATACATCTAGACTGCTAACTCTATCACTTGCAACACATGCTGCAACATACATAGTTTCGATGTACTTTACCAATGTTCGCTTCGTATTCTTGTTTTCATCTCTAAATACATCAAACACCATTAATCCACTAAATAACTCTAATTCACTTAGAAAATCGAAATCGCGGCTTTTTACCTTGCTTGGACCCGTAATTTTTCGAATTTTGTCATAATATGGCTTAACATCCTCAATAAATTTCTCAATATGCTCTTTTGCAAATTTAGCATCATTAAAGCTCTCTATATATTGTTTTAAGCCAATCACGACATTCTTGTCGACATAATCAAAAACAAGATCGATTTCATTAACCATTTGCACCAAAGTTGAGATATACTCCGTTGTCATCCGTTTATCCATGTAGTGATATTATATTTTAGTAAACAAACATTACCGCAGACTTTGATCTTTTGCTTATTGCATCACTTTTTCACCAGCCCGAATTAATTTCTGAAAATACATCCAGATATATGCTTTGTGAGTGTCCGTGATTTCAGTAGTCACCCACATATTTCTGAGTTTTACACCCGATAATACATTTTCTGAAGACATATTTAAATTTCTCTCAAAATCAAGAAAAAACTGTTCATTGCAACTAAATATTTGTTTTTTGTATGGAACAACAATAGCCATAAATTGCTCTACAACTAGTCTTGGATTACTGTTTCTGATAAATTCTGTTGTACTCCTTGCAAGCATGACATCGGACTTGAACAATGGAAAGTTTGTTTCAAGAAAACTTAAAAGTTGATCAAGTATATCGTTAAAAATTTTTATTTGGACAATTCTGTTCATAAGCTCGTCTGTATTGATATATCTAATACAAATTAAACTTTAAATTAGAACTTGAACATGCGCGTTAATATACTTAAACAAAAATCAAAATTTACTCTAGCATAACTTAATGCCTGAGGAGACAAGGGGAGGATTAAATCAGAAACATAAAACTTTAAGCAAAATTCGCCAAGACTTGAAACGAAAGCGCATTGTGTTAAATGAAACGCTTGAGCGATTCGGCATGGCCGAAATGACACAGCTTGTTAAAGTGAAAAACACTTCGCAAGTTAAGGGCTATCCATTTAAGATAACTAGCAAAGATGCTGATATTCCACCGATAGCTTTAAAAATTGTACCTATTGAAACAAAATATGAAAAGCACGAACATCCTTGTCATTTAGAAAACATGATTCTTAAGGAATTAACTGACAATATTGTCAATAAGAATATCTCGCCACATATTACATATTACCTTGGAAGTCAAAAGGTGAGTAACAAATCAAGAGCATTAAAGCATTTAAATTTGAAAAGGCTTGAAGTAGAAGAAAAGATTAGAACCCACTCAAATATGCTCCTTTCTGAATTTGTTAATGGAGGAAGTCTTGACACATGGATTTTCGACACGTATGAAAATGACAAAGCCATTACAGATACTCAATGGAAGTCCATAGTATTTCAACTCCTTTACACAATTTCTGTTGTTCAACATTATTATAAAATGATGCATAATGATTTTCATTATGGTAATATCTTAATTGATGACACATTGACCCCCGGTGGTTATCATGTTTATGAAATTGAAAAAATAAAATATTACATACCTTGCACAGGAGTAATCCCTTTGCTTTGGGATTGCGAGTTCAGCATGATGTATAATGATAAACTTCCAGGTAACTATGCTAATAAGTTTATAACAGGTCCTTTTACATACGACAAACGCACACATACCACAATAGTCGACAAGCGCCTAATTGAAGATGATGAAGATCCATATAATGTGCCTTACAATTACAATGAGGTATATGATGTACATTACTTCCTAACGAGTCTCTTGGACTTGTACATTTCCCAAGAACTGTTTGATTGGATAATGAATTTGTACCCGTCGGAACTAATACCAGAAGACGAAGATTCATGCTCTTCATCATCTCAAGAATCATCAAAATACGACTCTCCGTCAACACAAAGTTCCATTACTTCAGATACCCCTCTTTCTACCGTTTCCTCTCCGAAATCAACTGTTGACTTATCAAGTACAACTAAGTCCTCATCAAGTCGAAGTGAGGTTGTCAACGACGAGAAGCAATACTTATTAGAAGGCAGAATGATAAATGGTGTTGAAGAGGAATTCAAACTTCCCACACCAAAAGAACTGCTTAAAAATGATTTTTTTCGCGCATTTACTACAAAACCAGACGATTTTAATGAAGCGACTGCCATCTACTTTCGTGCAGGATTTTAATTTTACATACTGAATTGTACATTTTGTATGTATTCTGTTTTTTTTTTCAATTAGATTAATATAAACAAAATTAAGATGTCAATGTCAACAAAAATAGATGACCTCCCAGGCCCCATCCCACTAGAGGTTCAGCATGACCTCGAACAAATAAGAGAGACTACAGCATCAGAAATCAAAGAAGTCCCTTCAAATATAAAAGCAAGTTTAAGGAGGAAGGTTCATTTTGCTGATGAATCCGAGCAATTGTCTTTAGTGTCATTCTTAAATGAAGACAATCTGTTTGTATACGGGTTTCTAGTTCTTGCCAGTATGCCGACTGTTACTGTTTATGTTCAAAGCTTGCCCATTATTGGAGCATATGCCTCTAGTGATATAATGACATCCCTCATAAAGGGCGCAGTTCTACTAGTACTACTGATTCTCACTAAAATTTATGTATTGCCTCGAATAAAGTTCTGAGAATGCGGTCGTTCAAAAGCGATATAGTACTAATTTAAACATATAATATCATTATCTTTATTCTATTATATGATTTACTTGGAAAATTTTACAAAAATAGCATCTAAACAAGTGTATATTCACAAGGATATACCTGATGAATCAATTAGACTTGCATACACAGATTACAAACGGTTGATGATTATTGATATCAATGACATTGTACAGAGTACAAGGCATCCTGACCATTACAATATTTGGATGACTCCAAAAACATTCTTTTTTGACAATTCTATCAAATTCAGCTTTTGGAATGATGATTATGCAGTTTACCCGTACATCGATTTTAGAACTGTAGAATCTATGAACAATGATGATAGATACATTAAGAAAACGAATAGATTTACTTCTAATATTTATCACAACTCTAGCTTGATAGCTAAACTGGAACGAATAGAGGAGAGATACTATGTAACATATTTCATCAACAATAAGATCTTGGACAACATTTTACAGGGGCGAAGAGAGATACGACAAAAACTGTTTGTTGATATTGTGTCACAACAGGAAAAAGACAACATTTTGAGACAAATTCGATCAGAGCTTCCAAACCTAGTAACGGCATGCAAAGTTAGTCCTCTACTAAACAACAATACAACGTTCCTCAAACCAGATGTAAATCTTTACGATTATCAAGTACATGATATCAATTGGATGAGCTCAATAGAAAATGATGTGATCAATGACAGAAATATTATTAATCACTTTCACAACATTAGTACACGTGTTGTTGATGACAAGTTTGCCCTATTGAATAATAATCTCTATCCTACTTGGTTAATTGATGGTGCTAATTTGACTAGAAAGAGAGAAATAAGATACTATGGTGGCAATCTTGTATCTGAAGTGGGCTTAGGAAAGACGTTGGTATCATTGTATCACATTATAAGCACATCTAACAAACTCTACAATCATTTTGTTGAGTTTAAACCAACGAATACATGCAATTATTTTTACAAAAGGGGCACCCAAAAAGGAAATGTGTGTAATGCAAGTGCCGTCATAAACTCCTTATATTGCCGTGCACACTCAAATACTCCTTTCGTTGAGAAGCGATCATTGCAATACAAGAACTTGCAAGATTTCAATGTAATGGATGTATATATAGGCATGAAATTAAAGACAAATGCTACGTTAATTGTATGCCCTAATCAGTTATGTGATCAATGGATTCAAGAATATTACTCAAAATTCTTAAACGACAAGCGGGTAATCTTTGTTGCCACTGCACATCAATACGACAACCTGACTTTAGGTGATGTACTCTTTGCAGATATTGTTATAACTTCATATCAATTCTTACTAAATAGTACATACCAGAAACAACATGTGCAGCAGAGCTTGAAAAAGGTTGACATCGGATTGAACAAAGAACCTCTCCACATACTTAATTGCAAACACAAGCCATTTAATTTATTTCATTGGAATAGGGTTATGTTAGATGAAGCACACGAAATTCAAAACATCAACAAATCAAATTTACTGAAAGAGACACTCTTGAATATTAGTAGCACATTCAAATGGAATATCACTGGTACACCCTTTGCAAATGGTGTAGATAGCTTTTTGCATTTAATGGAGTATAACACTTCGGCAAAATTCTTTAGCAAAAGAACAACCATCCAAAATTGCACCGTTTTTGATATGCTTAGTTCTGGTATTGATACTAACATGGCGCTAGCTTGTTCAAAATTATTTAGACAAAACTCCAAAGAATCTGTAAAAAATGAATATATTGGAAAGGGTGTAGTATCAAATATTAGATTATTAGATTTTACAAACCAAGAAAGAAATATTTACAACAGTTATCTTGAAGGAAATAAAACATCTAGTCGATTTTCAGAGTTTTTGATAAAGATTTGTTGTCATTCAGAACTCTATAATGACACAAGAGAATTAATCCAAAACTGCAAAACTCTAAATGAAATCCAACAAGTCTTATTGCAACATAATAAAAATAAAATAGCATCGATCACATCAATGATACAAACAATTGGAAGTCATCTCCATGCAAAGTATACTCAACTTGAACAGGAACACGACGAAGACATAAAGACAACATTGCGACAAGAAATTGGCTCATTAAAACGAAGCCATCAACATCACCAAAACTCCCTTCAAGATACTGAGAGAACCTATAATTATCTCAAGAATGCTATAGATAACATTAATTCTCCTGATAGTTGTCCAATTTGCTTAGATCCAATTCCCGAAGACAGTCTTTGCATCACTCGATGTGGTCACAAGTTTTGTTGGAACTGTGTTCTCAACTGCCATAATGTACGAGGTGGTGGTTCGAGACCTTTCAAATGCCCTTCGTGCAATACCCTCATGAATACAAATGAAATATACAAAGTCACGAAAACTAACTCTGATATTGACGAGGTCTCGACAATCATAAACAGAGTCAAGTCAACCAAGATTGGAAATATAATACATTACATCAAGACAAGTTTGCAACGAGATGATAAAATTATTCTTTTCTCACAATGGGAAACATTATTACACAAAGTCGGAGACTTGTTGCAATTGTACAAGATTAAAGTTGTCTATTGCAATGGAAGTGTGTACCAAAGGAAACGAGCAATCAACAGCTTTATAACTGACCCTACTGTACAAGTTATTCTTCTTTCTTCAAGAAATGCTGCAAGTGGTATAAACTTAACACAGGCCAATAAAATTATATTGTTTGAGCCAATATACGGCACGGAGCAATACAGGACAAATATTGAAAATCAAATCATTGGTCGTGCAAATCGTATCGGTCAAGAACGTCAAATTGAAGTAATACGATTTATTATACGAGACACAATAGAAGAGGACATTATTAACAACAATATTGATGATAGTAAAATACGTCAAATGAATATAACGTAGTTAGCGAATTTTTTTTTTAAGATGAATATATAAATGCTTAATAATAGTTATTTTATACATCTCAATAAAGTAGAACAAACATACTATGATCATTTTAGGGATTCCGTTGGATATTCATGGAGAGCATTTAAGAGCTCAATGTTCTTTATTGTTCATGCAATTTGGCCTGATGTCTTTGTAACTTCAGGATCAGACACAATTATGAAGTTACATGAAACAATAAGAGACAAATATGATGCAATGCAGCTTCGACCACAAAATAATGATTTCACACTTGTAGAAACAGTTATATATCCATAAACTACCTTCTAGGTCTGAATAGGTATCTTCTAAATCGATTCATTGATTTATCAGGTATTACATTTGCAGAAATTTCATTGAATGATTTCCCTAACAGACGACGTATTAGGAAGTAAATTGCGTACACTCCACACTCTCCATTTTCGCGTTGATGTACTGTCTTGTTCTCGACGTATTGATAATGTATTTGAGTTTTGGACTTTACATTCTTAATAAATGTTTTGATATATCTATTTGGAGACCCCGCTGCTGAATCAAAATACTCTATCGTATTACTAACGTTATCAATTAATAATGCAGTCCAGTGTGATCCAGATTGGTTGTGTCGATCCAAGTTGAAGACAATTCCCACACGCTTGTACTTTGTGATGTCAGCATACTTTACCCGTGTTTGCGTATAAAAATCACATGGTAATGCTCCAAGGAAGAAAAAGGTTGGATCAAATTGTTGGTATTGCCTCATTACATCGTCTATATCTTTTGTGCTCAGCCATCCATTTGGCACTCGTGTAGTCTTTGGCTTGAAAGTAAAATATTTGATCCGTTCTCTGAGTTCTTTATCATCAATTAGATTTATAAAGGCCTGGTCAATCCAACAGTATTCATACCTGCAAATCTTATTGAGCCTGTTGTATATAGATTTCCATAGTTCTAGTCTGTTTTTTCCTGTTATATCAATTTGTGTCCTTGGAATACATTTGTCTGGCTTGGCACAGACAGCATTTTTTTCTATATAGCGATTAAATGCTTTTGCTATCTCTTGTAGCTCGCCTAACTGAAAGCAGCTGTAATGATCACCTACAAAAACTGACGGTGCACACACTGACGTTGTATCCATATATATATAACCTATAAAAAAATAAGAACGATATATATATAAATAAAACAGAACCAAATGCTTGTATGTTTAGGCTTCTAAACTTCTAGAGATTGCAGCTTGCACCATTTCTGATACCAATTCCGGAAAAGTCATTCGAGGCTCCCATCCAAATGTTCTCTTTGCCTTGCTGTAATCACCAATCAAACATTCGATATCTATATCTCTATAATATTTGGGGTTCACTTGTACTAGTACTTTGCCAGTCGTTCTATCAACACCAACTTCTTCAACCCCCTGTCCACGCCATTCAACAACAATTCCAATTTCCATGAAAGCCAACTCCACAAACTCTCTCACAGAATGAGTTTCACCAGTAGCAATAACGTAATTGTCGGGTTTAGGTTGATGCATCATTGTGTAAATACACTCTACATACTCCCTTGCACTCCCCCAATCGCGTCTTGCGGATAAATTTCCTAATTGCAAAGGTGGCGTGGTAGAGTCCTTATTATATCTTCCAACATGAGTTGCAATTTTTTGGGTTACAAAATTATGAGCACGTCTAGGCCCTTCGTGATTAAACAATGTTGAACTTACAATATACATACCAAATGCATCCCGATACATTCGACAAATATGCTCTGCAGCAAGCTTTGAAACACCATATGGACTCACTGGCAATTTAGGTGACTCTTCATTCAAAAGCTTCTGACCATCTGTTTCATTTCCAAACTCTTCACTGGTGCTTGCTTGATACACCTTGCATTGGAGCTTTAATGATTTGACCGCTTGCAAAATATGCAAAATACCCATTGTGTTTGTCTGGAATGTATAGCTTTCCATTTCAGAACTAATTTGAACATGCGACATTGCACAAAAGTTGTAAATTTCCGTTGGCCGTATCTTGTTAATCAAATTATACACAGACATGGCGTCGGAAATTTCAACATAATGAAGCTTGATCTTGTCAAAAATATGATCAATGCGCTCAGTTGTAATCACAGAACTTCGTCGAATTGTCCCGTGAACCTCGTAACCTCGTGACAACAGCAGCTCACAACAAAGACTTCCGTCCATACCGCTCGCCCCTGTCACTAAAGCTACTCGTCTCTCACTCATTTTTGACACTTTTGTTACATTCTACATCAATTGTTTTTAAATCAAATTGATCATGTCTTTACTAATAAATGTCATCAGTTTTACTCTTTTAAAAGTTTGTTCTCATTTTACTTATCTTTAAACTAAAAAAAATGAATTTAAACTGTGAACATCAAATGTAACGAATTATGCAAAAAAATATCAAGCATCTAGCCTTTTTTTCATTGGCACAATGTGTTATTGGAGCACCTGCTCAAACTATTCCATCTTCACCTTTTGGAAGACAGAGAGATATCTGCGCTTCCAGAAATGGAGCGGGTTATCGTGTTGATGGATTTCCGGGAACACCATTTATTGTCAACCCATTCACTGAAACATTTGTAAATCCTCCTGATGCTCAAGCAAAAGGCAAAGAATGTAGAAGTGATGGTCATTGTATTAGAACTTATGAATTTGATGTAAAAGAAACTCAAAAACGTGCTTTTGATAACACCATTCCGTCTTGCAAGCGATTTCCAGGAACTTGGTTTCTATCTTATGATGGTTCAGTTCCTGGACCCACTATTACAATGCCAACTGGTCACGAATCATTAGTGCGTTTTAATAACAAGATTAATCACAAGAAGGGGTTCTTCAGACAATCTTTTAGCCCCTGTTTGGCAAACAATGGCCGTACAGGACGTCCATTCAGTGTTCATAATCACGGTTCTGCAAGTTTGCCCGGCTATGATGGATGGGCAGAAGATGTAACTTGTTCTGGAGAAACAAAGGTTAGCAACTGTTATTACTTTTAACTGTCACACACTGACATTTAAAAAAACTGAAAATAAACCTATTTAAAAGGTATGAAACGACACATCTTATGAATGGAGAAGAATTTGTTAAGCTT
>Ga0169931_10006112_pt1 | contig 18229 bp, 13 predicted proteins | sample Kivu_15m_20L_FD_129675 | JGI IMG/M metagenome (GOLD analysis project Ga0169931, IMG submission 129675) | Freshwater microbial communities from Lake Kivu, Western Province, Rwanda to study Microbial Dark Matter (Phase II) - Kivu_15m_20L... | ecosystem: Environmental > Aquatic > Freshwater > Lake... | reverse complement strand
TGCCCCCAACTCTGCGAGGCGTTCAAACTAAATAAGATGGCAAATACCCATGCGAGCTTGGCTGCAGCAGGGGCTTTTTTGAGGAGGGAGTAAATAGTTTCCATACACGGTAGGTTTGAGGCGTTTAACACATTTACACAATTGCGGGTTTCGAAATGTGTGTTATGTTTGTATTATATTTTTTTGTAAAACAATTACTTAGCCCTAAAACAGAGCTGTTTGATGCAAATATTCTGTTTGGATGTAGTGTGTTTTTGCCGATAAAGTGCAGAAATTGCAAGCGCGAAAAACTAATGATAAACAAAAACGCCGCAACATAGCCCCCAACTCTATAAGCGGAGCGTGCAATTGGTTTAACCACGTAAACCCGGGTTTTTTGCAGGGGCATATTATACGTTTTTAAAAGCCTTAAAACAACACCGAGCCTTAAAATGGTAGTATAACCATAGGAACAATATGCAGATTTAAGCGCATCGCAAAGGTAGCTCCGATGCCTCCAAACCTCTGTTAAACCTTAGTTTTGCTTTCTGCTTATTAAGTTTACATTTACCTTAAATTTGTTAAGAAATTGTTACCCCCCCCGCTGTCGCAAGACTTCCGTAGGGCGTCTTGTGACTTATAAGTAGTCAAACCTGCAAATTCATTTTGAAATTACTTCCCTGCTGTCGCAAGACTTCTGCAGGGCGTCTTGTGACTTATAAGGTCGAACCTTCAAATTAAATTTGAAATTAATTCCCTGCTGTCGCAAGACTTCCGTAGGGCGTCTTGTGACGGTTTTGGGTTGGCGGCATTCGGGTTTTTGACTTAAATGTACACTTGGAAACGTTAAATTTCAATTAATTGGATCTTTCTTAGAAGTTAAGATGCCCGAATGCAGCTAACCGCCTGTTAGATGCAGCATTAATTAATATTTCTCAATATTCTCAAGTATATCAAGCATTTCTCGTGTTGTAATAACATCTTTGAATCTTTTGTTTTTTAAACCGGCTATCAATGCTTTGTCTCCAGTCCAAATTTTGGCTTTTAAGTTCTTTGCTAAGGCTACAAAAATAGTATCGTTGATATCAATATCCATTAATATTTTTTCGGATGCATTAATTGTTTTTTCTGGTAAAAGTCCTTCATGAATGAAAGTAATATTTTTTGTTACCAAAGACTTAAGTTCTTCTAATTCATTAGGTGTTAATTTGGTAATCTTGAGAAGTTTTTTGCCGTGCTTTTCTAATTCTTTATCGAGAAAAACACATGAATAAAATTGAAAATTATCTTTTGATGTTATCAGTATTTGCGCAATTCTACTTTAGGGATTGAGTATAGCACTGAAAACAATATTGGTATCAACAACAATTTTCACTTGATAAATTTCTTACGATTTTTGGTCCACCAATCTTTGTTAATCTTTGCGGAGAGCTTGTCAATCTCTTCTTGATTTATATCAATATTAGAGGTTAATTCTTTGTATCTGGTGTAGTTTAGGAAATCTTGTAAGTCTTCAGTATTAATTGAAGCAGGCAACGTTATAATTACCTCTTTTGTTGTTCTTTCTATTCTCATGGCTTATTGAATTGCTTCAAAGCAAATATATGGTTAATAGTCCTGTATTCCAATGGGAATATTCTTAAACAAAGAAAAGAACTCCGCTGGCGCAAGACTTCCGTAGGGCGTCTTGTGACTTAAAAATTGATCAAGTCTCTGACTTGATTATCACGATTATATCCACACGATTCCTGTAAAAGCAAGCCTGACCTATTAGCAGACTGGGAAGTCGGGAGACTTCCACTACTTATTGCCCACAAGACACCCTACGGAAGTCTTGCGGGAGCGGCGGAGCGGCGGGAATGGCGGTAGCACATAAGAATTTAACAATAATTTAATTGGTCAGAAACCGAAGCGCGGTGCTATATTCGTGAACAACAATTTTCCAAAACCGAAGCGCTTGAATAAGGTATTGATTTACATTTCTTTTGCCGTTTTGGCGGCTTCGCCGTCAATGGCTCAAATACAGCATACTATTAATGGGCTTAGCGATACAGTAAGTCATGCCATTACAGCAATAGACAGCATACGTTTCGATACTGCTTCCAATCACATGCAGTTGGTATTGCAAGACGGCGCTACTGCATCATTTTTGATTGACTCCATCTACACTGTAACTTTCGCCACTACAACAGGCTCGGCCTTGCATACCTGCGGTGCCGACAGCGTGCACAACCCCGCATTAAATTATGGTGCCCTTAGCGATCAAGATGGCAATGTGTACAAAACCATCGCAATTGGCGGCAGTGAGTGGATGGCCGAAAATCTAAAAACCGCTCGCTACCAAAACGGCGATGCAATAGCCGAATTGTCGGGCGAATTTGAATGGGCAGAAACCAATGCAGGCGCCTGGTGCATGCCATTGGGAGATGCCGGAAATGAATGCCCTTACGGAAAGTTATATAATGGGATCGCTGTTGCCGACAGCCGCAATATTTGCCCGGTTAACTGGCATATTCCAAATGAATTAGAATGGAATGCGCTTTTATTGTTTCTTGATTCGCAAAGCAATACCGCATGTTTGAATTGCATACAGAGTGATGTAGCCGGTACGCTATTGAAAAGTGCAGGCACGGCTTATTGGCAGGGCCAAAACATGCTAGCCGATGGGTATAATATTTCAGGCTTTTCGGCTTTACCTGCAGGTTTTAGGGGCAGCGACGGTACGTTTTCCTACTTAGGTCAACGCGGTGCCTGGTGGAGCGCCGACATCGCACCCGGCGGTCTTCGCATAAGCCATAGTGCCGAGTCGCAATCGGCACAAATCGGTAAATTTGCCGATGAGCCTAAAAGTGGTTTTTCGGTTCGGTGTGTGCGTGATTGAAACAGCTTCAGGAATTGATGAATGCAAATAAATATCCTTGGTGCAAATCAGCCGCATGCCCTTCAAAAAATGCACTACGGTTTTCGACTCTTTTTATCGAAAGTGTAGCTTAATGTAATTATTGTGCGTCTTAGCGGACGCACTTCGAACAGATTAAAAATCCACGGGTTGCTGTAATTTACTTGATTGGTAAGGTTGGATACATTTACCTGAATGCCCCATGATTTACGGGAGTAGCCCAGTGCAGCATCAACGGTAAACGAAGCGGGAATTTCGAGCATTAAGTCGTTATTAATGCCTGAGAAAAATTTGTCTTTATAAAAAACCCCCATTCCCAATGAGCATCCTTTAAGCTTCTTTTCCGGCTCAAAATTCAACCACATATTACCGGCAAAAAGTGGCGCATTAGGCAATCGGTTGCCGGTCGGATATCCGGGATCTTCAATTACACGTGTAGAAGTGTATGCGGCTCCAAGTGTGAGTGTGAGCGAGGGGATAATTTTTCCATCCACGTCTATTTCTGCACCTCTGCTGCGATGATGCCCTTCATAATACACCGTGTACTCGTCGTAGTTCGGATTTTCAGGGTCGAGATACACAAATCCATACGGATTGAGCTTATCGATCTGAAACATGCAAAGCGTAAGGCCAAGTCGATTGTCGAACAGGCCGGTTTTAGTACCCAACTCGAATTGAGAACTGGTTGTGGCCGGCGGCGTTGAAAAATCGGCATAATTCAAGGCAAATACATCGGGCGAATTAATCTCGTAGCCTTGTGCATACGAAGCATATAACGACAGCTTTTGCATGGGTTTGTACACTAGGCCTATGCGTGGCGTAAACACATTGCGGTCCACAAAATCATCTGAATACCCCTCGTAGCCCGTTCCAATTAATTCGTTTTCGCGATAGTCATTTCCCTGCAGGGTGTTGCCATAGCGAAATCCAAGCATTACGTGTAGTTTTTCATTAAACAGCATGAGCTGGTCCTGAAAAAACACTCCATACCGACGAATTTTAGAAATAAAGGGTAAATACGTTGATTCATCAGGCTCTATTACAGGCGTTAGTGAATATACCGGGTTATTAATGCTGTTGGTATCGAAGGGCGAAAGATACCCCTCATTGGTAAATCTAAAATTGGTAACCTGATATTCGGCACCGAACAGTACGTTATGTTTTACACTTCCGGTGAAAAACACCCCCAATACATCGGCTACTAACGAACCATTTTTGAGCCATTGCTTGTATCCATATTGATTGCGAATGATGTTGCCATTTTCATCGGGCGGATCGGGCCAAATACCAAAAGGTCTGTTCTCGGTGTACCCATAAAAGCCTTGAGTTCTCAAGCGCCAATTGCTGTGCATTTGAAAGGTGGCATTGAGAAAATAGCCCTGATCGTTGAATTTATAGTTCATGGCCGGCTCGCTCAGATATAATGAAGGGCTCAATGCCGATAGACCTTTTACAGTTCCATCGGGCGAAATAAGCCCGGAGTCGTCGGTTGCATTTGAGCGTCGGAGCACTGCTTCGGCCGTTACCGATAGGCGTTTGGTAATATCCCAAGTGATGACAGGCGCCACCATAAACCGCTCAGAACGCACGTATTGTCTAAAGCTATTGCTTTTTTCGTACGATGTATTCAACCGATAACGGAGGTTTTTCTTTTTTGTAATGCTGCCCGAAATATCAAGAGCAGGTCTAAATAAATCCCATTCCCCTAATCGCATTTCGGCGCGAAGGTAAAAGTCGCTGAGGGGCTTTTTGGTGGTAAAATTCAAAACGCCACCGGGTGCAACATCGCCAAACAGAATTGAAGTAGGCCCTTTAAGAAATTCGACCTGCTCAATATTGTCGGCATAATTGTTTCCAAGGTTCCATATCATCATGCCGTTCCATCGAAAATTCTGAGAATTTACCATATCAAAACCCCGCGCATTAAAAAACTGGTAAGACCCCGCACCGCTGTAATTGCCTGTAAAATTTATCCCGCTCATATTTCGGGTAATGGTGGTTAAATCAAATGCGGCTTGCTGCCTGATTGTTGTTTGCCCAAGCACAACTACGGCCTGCGGAATATCCTGTATTTCGGTTAATGTGCGCGTTGCGGCTGCGCTTTTTACCTTCACTCCGGAAATAATTACCTGATTTAACTCCTTGTTGTTTTCGGTAAGCTTGATTTCCATTCGCTCAAGATTTTTTACGTCGAGTATAATTACGGCCGAGTAAGCATTGTAGCCGAGCGACTTACACACCAGTTGGTATTTTCCTACAGGAGCTTTAAATACGAAATTCCCCTTTTCGTCGCTCAAGGTTCCGTATTCGGTGCCCTCTAAAAAAACTGAAGCAAAGGGAACGGCCATATCATTTTGATCGGCTACACTCCCCGAAATGATCAATTTTCCCGACTGTGCCAAAAGACAATGTGTTGAAAAGAGTAAAAGAAAGGCTAGAAATTTTTGCATGATGCTTATGTGATGTGAAAAATTATTGCTTAACGATAAATGGGATGGATGCAAGCGAGGTGTAGCTATCATCGAGTAAAAAATGAATACGGTACTTGCCTTCGGGCAATGGCCAGCCTTTGCCTTTAGAATTTTGGTCCAAGACCAGCGAACCGCTCGATTTTGCCCCTGTATAACTGTAAATCAGGTAATGGGTGTTTGTTTCGTTTTGGTAAAAATCTGCTTGCGTTTTTACCGTGTCTGCATACACCGCAATCCAATCGTATCGATTACCGGCGGCCTGTTCCCAAAACACCGGGATGGGTTCGCCGACAAAAAACTCAAATTTGGGCAGTCCCAGGGCAATTTCAGAAACATTTAAATTATGCACAACATCGGTACGTGCAATCTCCTTGCTTCCACTCAATACGCTTATGCGGTATTCCGCCGGGGGAAGATTAGGAAGCACTATTTCGTGCTGCTGCATGGCTAAACTATTGGATATGGTTTTAACAAGCCCATCAGCTGAGCTAATCTGAACCGATAATTCGGAGACGCCATTTGCGCCGATATTTATACTAAGATGGCTGCTGTCTGAAAAGGCGCTCACGTGTGCTCCGCTCGATACGGGTTCGACGATAAACGTACTGAGTACCGCACGGTGGTCAGAAGGAAATGGATTTACTGCTATACTAACGTCATGGCTTAGTGCTTCGCCTATAAGCGTTGAATTTAAAATACGCTCCACACCGCGCGTCCATATAAAATCGATGCGGTCGTGCGTTTCATTTGCTCCCACAATTGGAGGTGATGCGGGCGTCCAGGTTATACCCGGGTTTTTATGGGGGTCGGGATGACATACTCGATAGGTGTCTTCAAACCCATTTTCTTCCATCCGCTTGGTCACTACCCAATCTACCGGATAATGCATGTGAGGTCGCATCATCTGCGTTTTGGCAGTCCAGTCGCGGTGTGACGGACTATTAAAATCGCCGGTTACGATGATAGGTATATTGTTACGGGCCAAATGTTTGAACATGAATTCAAAGGTGTCAAGTTCTGAATACCGCAATTGATATTCATTTTCTAGAACTTCATGTATCGGTAATCCATCACGGACCAAATCGGGGCCATACGGGTCTGATGGAAGGTGTATGTTAAACAGAGCAACCGATTTACCCGGCCTTATTTCAACAAAGGCATAATACCACGAATGTAGGGTATCGCTGTAAATTGGATACTTTGAAAGCAAATGCAGGCGGCTGTTGTAATATTTCCAACCGAGCGCGGATGCCAGTCTGGGAATGTTCCCTTCGGCTTCTTGAATACCAACGATGTCGGGCTTTGCTTCTTGAATAACTTCGACTACTTTCTGAAAATCGATCTCATCGCCTCCGTAAAGAATATTAAAGCTTAGAACGCGAAGCGTATCACCATGATTATATTCATTATGGATGGCCAATGCAGCCAGTTGAAGGAGAACGAACAAAACAGCCGTAACGAATCGAATCACGTGTACATGGGTAACAGGATTAAAAGTATTTTCTTGTTCTGAAAATCGATTTGCGTGTAGATTAAAATTAGGTTAAGGAATTGCCTTAATGCTTAAATTTTGATGAAGTAAAATAAACGCTTCCCCAAATAAGCATTAAAAACAACGTAAGGTTAATTTTTGCTTAAACACCAGCGAATAATCACAATCTAATTTTATAGCCGTGTCTAAATGCAGTATTTATGTGTCGTATCTTATTAAGTTTTCTGATTGTGTTTGCAGTTTCTCTTTCGGCTTATGGTCAAAGCATTAGCCGGGGTCCATACCTGCAGGTTTTGAGTCCAGAATCTATTCAGATTTGCTGGCGCACCGATATACCTGCAAACTCACGGATTATTTACGGAACAACGCTAAATGCTCAGGAGCAAGAAGTAATCGATTTAAATTCCAAAACAGACCATTTTATTACCATACCCAACCTCGAACCGGGAACGACCTATTACTATTCGATTGGAACCACCGACAGCCTGCTTGCGGCCAGTAGCCAGGCCTTACGATTTACTACTTCGCCCTCAGCCGCAAATACCGATAAATTCAGCTTCTGGGCCATTGGCGATTTTGGCAAAGCCAGTCAAGGTCAAATTGATGTAATGAACAGCTTTATACAATACGACCAGGAGGCACAAACCGATTTTATGCTCATGCTCGGCGACAATGCTTACCAGGATGGAACCCAAGCCGAGTTTCAATCCAAATTATTCGATGTTTACGATAGTATTCTTACCTATATACCTATTTACAGTACACCGGGCAACCACGACTACAACAGTGTAAACCGTCTTGCGCCACCCGCCGAACATGTTGGGCCGTATTACGATATATTTAAATCGCCTATTCTTGGCGAAGCGGGCGGCACTCCCAGTAACACCAAATTATATTATTCATTCGATTACGGCAATGCCCATTTCATAAGCCTGAATAGCGAGATTCAGGCTTGGACACTCGACGATAATTCGCCCATGTATCAATGGCTTGAGGCCGATTTGCAGGCAAATACGAAAGAGTGGGTAATTTGTTTTTTTCATCAACCGCCCTACAGCAAAGGCTCACACGATTCTGACGATTTTTGGGAATTGCTGATGTCGGCCATGCGTCAAAACGCGCTCCCTATCTTGGAACAATATGGTGTTGATTTGGTGTTGAACGGCCACAGCCATGTGTATGAACGAAGCAAGCTTATTAAAGGGCACTATGGGTTTTCGTTTTCATTCAACAACAATACACATGCGATTAACTCCGGCAACGGAAACTTCGAACAAGGCGAGCATTACATCAAATACCAAAACAGCGGAAACGAAGGAACCGTGTATGTGGTTTGCGGCAATTCGGGCAGCAAGGAAGACGATCCCGACCTCGATCATCCCGTAATGGTAAGCTCCTACGGCGGAAGCAACGCCTACGGCTCATTAATAGTTGAAATTGAGGGAAACCGACTCGATGGCAAGTACTTAAAATCTGACGGTACGTTGTTCGATCATTTCACCATCATTAAGCCCGACCTCGAGGATCCATTGCTCCACGAAAAGCCCAATGGACTTTACGCATCAACGGTATCGCTTTATCCTAATCCCTTCGAAAATACATTTAATCTGCGTTTTCATTTAGATAAAGCACGCCAAGTTGAACTGCGCATTTTTGATACCGGTGGAAAAGAGGTTTTTCGTGATTCATTTAAAGGAAAAAAGCACGAAAACATCTACACAGGCAATTTAGCATCGCTGCAAACAGGGAATTATTTGGTGAGTTTGCACGTTGGCAATCAGGTTCAAACCAAGCATCTAACAAAAAAATAAGTGCTGAAACACGTTGTATCATCCATCTTAGTGGTTTGCATTTTTGCACTTAATCCGCAAAAAGGGTTTACTCAGGATGCAGTTTTTTGCCGCGAAATTGACTCCATACTCAAGGCACGTAATATGCCATTTCCGTTTGGTGTGGCTTCGGGCGATCCTCGTTACACTTCGGTGGTGTTGTGGACGGCAATATATACAAATCAAAGTGGTAATGTGCCGGTGGAGTGGGAGATGGCCGCCGACAGTTTGTTTACGCACCCCCTTTTAAAAGCCGAAACTATAGCACGTCCAGAAAATGGCTATTCGGTTAAAGTTATGGTGGAGAACCTGAGCGAGGGACAGGTATATTTTTACCGCTTTCGCTTCAACAAATCCTATTCGCCCATTGGTCGCACACGAACGGCGGCAAGGCAATCAGACCGTTTAAGCTTTGGCGTGGTGAGTTGTAGCAGTTTTTCGTGGGGATATTTCAATGCCTATGCTGCACTGGCCAAAGAGCCTAATCTGCAGGCAGTAATTCACTTGGGCGACTATATTTACGAATACGGGCCCGAGAAATATGGCAACACCCAACTAAATCGGAAGCATTTGCCTAAGCATGAAATTGTTACCATACAAGACTACCGCAGTCGCTATGCACAATACCGCCTCGATACCGATTTGCAGGAAGTGCACCGTTTACACCCGTTTATTAGTATTTGGGACGATCATGAAATTGCCAACGATGCTTACAAAGAAGGGGCGCAGAATCATCAACCCGAAACAGAGGGCGACTGGAATATTCGAAACAGCACAGCCCGAAAGGCATATTTCGAATGGATGCCTTTGGCCGATAATGCCGGCTTGAGCATAAGACGGGCGCTTTCGTTTGGCAACCTGGCCGACCTGTATATGCTCGACGGAAGGCTCGAGGGGCGGTCAAAGCAAGTAAACAGCCCCGATGATGTTGAGCTGAGCGATACAAGCCGCAGCATGCTTGGAAAAGAGCAGGCCGATTGGCTTATTGAATCGGTTTCGAACTCGAAAGCGGTATGGAAGTTAATTGGGAATCAGGTGGTTTTCTCGGAATACAATGTTCCGCCAAAGATGGGTAAATACGGAAAATCAACCGATATGTGGAACGGCTATCCCGCCGAACGCCAGCGAATATTGGCATCGTGGAATAAAAAAGGAGTTAAAGATGTTCTTTTTCTAACTGGCGATATGCATTGTTCCTTTGCTTTTGACTTGCGCTATAATCGCAGTGGGGCAGAAAGTTCATTTGGTGCCGAATGGGTTACTACAAGTATTACATCGTCAAACCTCGACGAATATTCAAAACGCTGGAAGGTACGCATTGCCGAACGTTTGTTCCTAAAAAAGAAATACAACCCTCAAGCCGAGTTTTGCAATTTACGCGACCACGGCTACCTACGTATTGATATTGACCGCGAAAAGGCAATAGCCGGTTGGAAATATGTGGAAATTTTGAAACCCAATCGTGCAAAAAGTAGGCTTGCAAAGCGAGTTGTTAAAAGCGTTAAAAAATCTTGAAAGCTAAAAACATAAACCCAAATTAATATTGGTAAGCATAACGTTTTGCGCTTGCTCAACCATTCAAAAAAATTGCGCCGCTACATGTTGAACATTGCTTTAATTGCCCACGACGGAAAGAAACACGATTTGATAGAATTTGTGGTTCAGCAGAAATCGTTTTTTAAAAACGTACGCATTATTGCCACCGGAAATACCGGCAGTTTAATTGAGCATTGCGAGCTTGATGTGATTAAGATGAAATCGGGCCCGATGGGAGGCGATAGTCAAATTGCCTCGCTCATTACCGAAGAACAAATTGATGCGGTAATATTTTTGATTGACCCGCTCGATGTGTATCCGCATCAGGTGGATGTGCGTATGTTGCTGCGAATATGCAACCTATACAATATTCCTCTGGCTACCAACATCAGCACAGCACGGTTGCTCATTTCGGCATTGTGAGTGAATGAAGGTTTCGTAATCGGGGCTAAAAATATGTGGCAATCATTAAGCCGTATTGAAACCCCGGACCATTTTTTCGAATGCCCCCTATGGCTCCCGAATAGTTATAAACGCCAATTTCGGGCAATATTGAAATGGCGGGACGAATATCCTTTTTAAGTCCGATAGAAAATCCCGCTACAGTGGCAAAATTTGAGGCTTTGCCCAAAGGCGCCGTTGGAATTGCAAGATGAACATAACGGGCCATCACGGTTAACTTGGTTGTTTCGCTAAAGGCATACGTGCATAACAAGGCTGCGTTAGGACTATACGCCAGACGTGTTTTTTCTTCAATCAATACATGGGCACCGCCAATGCCGCCAATGATGGAAAAATCAAATCGGCGATACGCCTTGATAAAATTATATTTGGCATCCAGATTTATTCCAAAACCAGGGCCCACCGTTGCAAAGGGTAGCGGTATGGGTGCAAGCCTAAGTCCGGCATCGAGGCGATTTGCCATTCCATATCTAAATCCCGCATGAGGAATGCTAAAAAAACCACTTGTGAGACGAGGTTTTCCAAGAAATACCATTTGTCCGCCCATGCCCGCAGCAAAACCAAATTTACCTTTGCTAAGGGTGCCGGCGCTGCCGAAATTTACCACCCAGAAAGCAAAACTGCTCGTGCTGCATAAAAGCAAGAACATGGCAATTACGAATTTTCGCCTAGGTGCTGCTGAAGCGTGAGTAAGGCCGCTGTTGGAATGACCGTAAGCTGATTTAGTAATTTCCGCCAACGATACGATTTTTATAGGTTTTGAGATTCGATTGGGGCAGCGATTTCGGAGGCTCCTGAATGAATCCGTCTTCATTTAATGCCGTAATAAATGCTTTGAGGTTCGATACTTCATCGGTCGACAAATGGAGCGAGTCGGAAGCAAGCGTTTGGTTTATTACCGAAAGGCCATGGCCTGCGCCGCCACCGTGGTTATAAAATTGAAGTACCTGGTCGAGCGTGCCGAATACGCCGTTATGCATGTAGGGCATGGTTCGTGCTGCATTCCTTACCGTTCCCGTGCGAAAAGCGTTCTTCATTTCATCGGCCTGATGGACGCTGTAACGCCCTGCATCAGCGCTAAGGTAAGCCGCTGCAGTATCGGCCGGCACTCCAATTACTTCGAACTCGCTGCCGGTGTAAGGAGGTTTTACTCCGTTAAAAAGCGGTACAAAATGACATGTGGCGCATTGCGCCTTACCCATAAACAAATTAAAGCCATCTTTTACTGCTTTGCTGATGTCGAAACTGCCATTAATGGCACGGTCAAACGGCGATTCAAAATCGCTGTAATCCGATAAATACACCATAATTGCCGAAGCCACATGCCGTGCTGTTAGTTTGGGATATGCCGGTGTATAACGGGCAAATTTTTCGAAGCGCTCGCGATAATATTTACTGCTTGCAATGTTGCGAAGCAGTGCCTCTGCAGTATTTCCCATTTCGTTCGGATTGTAAATTACGCCTAAAATTTGCTCTTCTATTTGGTAATGTTTGCCGTCGGCGAGTAGCAAATGATTATGAAAAACATTCAGCAGCGATGGTGCATTACGGGCCACCAAACTGCTAGGATTAAATGCTACGGGTGTGCGTCGTGTGGTATCGGTGAAAAACTGATCGGGTTTATGACAACTTGCACAGCTGCGTTTACCATTGCCCGAAAGCAGCGGATCTGAAAACAGGAAACGACCGGTTTCTTCTATTTCCTTGAGCACTTGCTTATCGCTTACCCCCGAAAAGAGTCCGTATCGAGCTTGCGCAACAAATAGATTTTTAGAGAAAATACTTTCGGAGGAATTATTCAGCGAATAATCGACCATATTGCCCGAACGAAGCTGCAAGCTCTTTATTTGTTTGGCATTGATTTGATAAAGCTTGTTAACATAGCGCTCGATAAAGGTATAGTGGTCAAATTGACTATAATCACCACCCTGCTTTTCTACAAACTCAATACAGCCATCATAAACATGCAGGTACTCGGGCGAAATTTGGTGCTCGGGGAATTGGGCATTAAAAAGTGTGCAGTTGAATCGGTGTGCTCGAAGCATCTCAATAAGTTCGGGCACAATTTGTTTTTGATCGGGGCATTCGAAGCCAGTTGTGTAAATTGCAGCGAGATTGAGGATAAAAAGGCGATTTGAAAAATAATAACATTCGACAGTATTCAACACTTGTTTAAGGCTATCGGACGAAAAATCGCTCAGGGCTTCCACTCCCGGGCGAAGCAAGCTAAGTAAATCTTGCTTGTTAGCATCGGGTTCATCGAGATACAATTCTGCTAAAATTAAGCCTGAGCCATCGCGCCGATAGGGACTTTCGAACTTCTCGAAGACCTCAACTTCCCATTCAACGGGGAGCGGAGCATTCAATTTTTTATACAGTAAGGGGTCGAGATAACGCAACCAAAAATCGACCCGTTTGAGACTTAACCTCAATTCATGAATGCTATCTCTAATTTCCTGAACATTTTCTGAGTCAAGTCTTTCAAGAGATTCAACGGAACGTATTAGGTGTTGCCAACGTGTACTTAATGTGCTGAGCGAACCCGAATAATGCAACGATAGATTTTCGGGTAAAGGATGCGGCGAATTGCTCAGTAATGCTATGAAAAGCGCTGAGAAAGTAATTAACGTTATCGCTGCACTTAATCGCTTTCTCATAATTTTCGGCTGCACGTATTTCTTTCGAGCGAAAGTTATGCAAGCCCGTGCATTTCATTTTTTAAGCCAATGTGAATTTTGTTCCCATCGAATCTTAATTATTTGAGCCTCATAAAAAGACAAAATTAACCCTGTACTTATTGTTTCTGCATAGATTTCGGTAGAGCTTCAGTTCCCAACCCTATTAATAATTATTTAAAAATCAATTAATTGTTTTGATGCATTCAGGCTAAACACGGAGAATAGTTTTACATCACTCATTCGAAGTATTGTAACCTTTAAATTCCCTACAAAATGAAAAAGTTTTCCGGCATTAATCTATGTTTTGTTTTATCCTTTGCATTCTTTGCAAGCATTTTAACGGTTCAGGCGCAAGTTAGCTTTACCGGCACCTATCAACAGAATTTTGATGGTATGGGAACCACTTCGACCATACCCACGGGTTGGAGTCATATTGGGAGATTAGGTGGTGATAATGATTCATGGTTCAGCACCATTCCCGCTTCAGGATCTCCATCGGCTGCTTCGACAGGAACGGTTAATAATTCACTTATTGTTGCTACCAATTCATTTAGTGGCAGAAGTAATACGCGAGCTTACAATTACTCAGGCTCCACCAGTTCAAATCGCTCACTGGGTACATCACCAACCAGCGGTGCCGGTAATATTCTTCAATTACGTTTGCTCAATTCAACCGGAGCTGCAGTACAAACATTAAATGTTGCATACGATATCAGACGATTTGCAACAGCCTCTAGCGCCGAAGAAATTCCGGGATATTACCTCTTCATCAGTACGAACAACGGCAGCACCTGGTCTGAATTAACTGCTCTCAGACCAAGTTCATCTACAGTGCCTAATTCTAACGGAACAAGTTCATTTAGTCAGCAAATTACACTCGCTTCGGCTGTGGCCAATGGATCAGAAATTCGCCTACGTTGGGTGGATGATAACTCCAACAACAGCTCGCCCGATCAGCGCATTGGGCTCGACAATATTGTAATTAGTTCGACCCCTGGATGCTCTACGCCTTCAGGCCTTGTTGCCGCAAGCATTACCAATACTTCTGCCGCATTAAGTTGGTCGGCAGTTAATGGCGCAAGCAGCTATACATTGCAGTGGGGTCCCGCCGCAAATCCGGCTGCCAACACCATAAGTAATTTAACTACGCCAAACTACAATCTGAGTGGCCTCAATGCTGGAACTGCTTATGCCTTTCAGGTTCAAGCGGTATGTTCAGGAGGTAATAGTGCCTATTCTGCAGCATCTAGTTTTACCACAACCGGGGGATGTGGCATTCCAACAGGCTTAACAGCTACTAGCATTACCAATACCTCTGCAAATTTAACTTGGGTTGCAGTTAGTGGCGCTGCCTCCTATAATTTGCAATGGGGACCTGCAGCCAATCCGGCTGCCAACACTGTGAGTGGCCTTGCAGTTCCAAGTTATGCGCTAAGCGGACTTACGCTGGGCACAGGCTATGCATTTCAGGTGCAGGCGGTTTGTTCGGGTGTAAACAGTGCCTATTCTGCTAGTTCAGGATTTACTACCACCGGGGGCACAATTACGTGTGGCACCCCCGCAAATCTTTCAGCAGGTAGTATTACCAGTAGTTCGGCCTTACTGAGTTGGGCTGCGGTGAGTGGAGCAACAACCTATTCATTGCAATGGGGCCCGGCAGCGAATCCTTCGGCAAATACCGTGAGTAATTTAAGTACAACGACCTACGCATTAAACGGATTGAGTGCAAGCACATCCTATGCATTTAGGGTTCAGGCTGTATGTTCGGGCACTGCTGGTAATTATGCGGCGGCTGTAAATTTCAGCACCATTGCTGCGGGTACGTTGAATGAAGTTATTTATCAGTGGAGTGGTGCTATTCAACCAACATCGGCCACAGTAGTCGCAAAGCTAACCAGTGCTTCAACTACATGTAGGGCCGTAGTGAGCACCTCCCAATCGCTAAGTAATCCGATATATTCTCCGGCTGCATCGGCTTCGAGCAGCAATAATTTTATGGCCAAAATGAATGTTACAGGCCTGCAGCCCAATACCACCTATTATTATGCAATTGAATCGAATGGTATAGTAGATAATTCGAGTACTGATATCGGAATATTTAAAACTCCTGCGGCGGGACCTTTCTCCTTCAGCTTTACAGTTGGATCGTGCTCAAGCACCGGTAATCATCAGGTTTATACTGCCATGCAGAATAAAAATCCACTGTTTTTCCTGCAAACAGGTGATTTTCATTATCTCGATCCAAACTCAACCAATATTTCAACTCATCGTACACCATACGAGTCTAGAATCCTTTCGCAGGGGCCAAGCGGAACGTTCCTCCGAAATACTGCACTTGCCCACATGTGGGACGACCATGATTACTGCGGAAACAACAATGTAGGCAGCAGCCTCCCCGGAACCGCAAATGCCCGTCAGGCTTACCAAGAGTATGTGCCACATTATCCTTTGGTAGCAGGTAGCGGAAATGTGCCTATTTATCAAGCTTTTACTATTGGTCGTGTTCGTTTTATTTTAGCCGACTTACGCAGTGCACGCACCAGTAGCAGTATGTTTGGAACCACTCAGAAAAACTGGTTTAAGCAGGAATGCTTGAACGCAAAAAATAATTGTCAGGTAATTGCTTGGGTAACCGGAACACAATTTGCCGGCGATTTAGCCGATAACTGGGGAGGGTTTACCGCAGAGCGCACCGAGCTCGGGAATTGGTTTCGCGATAACAACATACAAAATATGTTTATAATGAGTGGCGATGCGCATATGATTGCCATTGATAATGGAACGAATCACGATTTTTCTACGGGCAGCAACAATGCTAACGATTATCCTGTTTTTGCCGCCGCGGCCTTGAACAATCGTGGCTCCGATAAAGGAGGAACCTACAGCCAGGGAAAATATGCTAACCCATCTTCTTCTACCGGCCAATATGGATTGATTGAAGTTATTGATAATGGAGGCTCCAGTATTTCTTTCAACTTTAAAGGGTATCGTACCAGCGGAAACACCACCAGCGAATCTATGGTAGTAAGCTACAGTTTTACACGCTCAATTTGCACATCAACAGGAGGCTCATTTATGCCCCAAGCCAATCAGTTTACCATTCGCAGCTTGGATGATGGTAAGAAAACAAAATTAGTATGGAAAGCCAATGATGAATTAGGCAAACTCAATCTGCAGCGTGCGGGGTCTGATGGTGAATTTCAAACACTCGAGGCAGACGTAGTGCTTTCGGGTGAATACACCGATGGGAAGCCGCTTAGTGGTTGGAATCATTATCGTTTAATTAGCGAAAATGGAGATGTAATTGCATCGCATGAAATTTTTGTGAAAGGACGCAGCGAACTAAAAATATTCCCTAATCCAAGTTCAGATTTTATTACGCTGTCGATGGCCGGCTGCACAGATTTAAAAGAAGGATATGTATTGGTTTTCGATGCGCTCAGCAAGTGTGTTATTGAACAATATGTTTCTTTTGATGCGGCTCAAACAACCCGTATTGACATCACCGCACTGCCTCCGGGACTATATTCTGTGATGCTGCAGGCCAATGGAGCCACACTCTCGAAACCCATCATTGTTTCGCGCTAAAACCGAACCCTAACCCTCCTCCAAATCGGGACAGATTTATTGTTAATCTGTTCCGATTTTTTTAATCTTTGAATTGTCATGTTTTGCCGAATACTTGTAAATAGCATTTTGTTTAGTATGTTTTTAGGCCTTAATGCTGTTGCCTTTGCTCAGAAAATGCCTCGCATGGACTATCCGAAAGGCTTTTTAGATAGAAAGTCGCAAAAGGAGCTGAAACGTTATTATAAACAAGGCTTTACTTTATACCTCGGAGCCTGTGCGGGTTGCCACGGGCCAAACGATGCACGCAACACCATAACACCGTTTACCGATGCTCAAATCCAGAATTATTCATTGAGGAGCAGCACCGAACATATTCCGGTTTTTAGAGACCGTCCCATCACCGAAGACGAACTAACACGCGTACTCACTTTTCTTAAATTTATGGAGAAGTCCGAGGGGGAGTCGAAACCCTAAATGCTTCCTTAAAATGTGGTGCATCTTCAGCGCTTCACCAACTTCCTGTACACCAATTCCTCGTTGGTTTTGAGCACCAGATATAGGATTTGAGCATCAAAACCACCGCAGTTTAAGGTAAAATGTTTGTTCCCCTTTTCGATAATGCCTTCGTAAAGCGTCTCGAGTAATTTTCCATCCGCCGTGTATAGTTGCAGCTTTCCATACGTTTTGTTAGCCATGTGTATTTCTACTTCGGCAACATCGTTCAGCGGATTAGGCGATACGTTTAAGGTATGAATGTCAACGTTTTTCTCTGTTTGATTGTTTGTTGTGGGAATTCCGTTGCTGTATTTGTAAATTTTATCGCCCGATAGAAAGGCGGTATTGCCGTTTACCCGAAAAAATCGGTTGTAAGCCGTGCCTACTGTAATCGGGTTCCAGTTGAGGCCACCGTCGAGGGTTTCGAACAAGGTGCTGAGGCCGCCACACCAACCATGCTGCGCATCTATAAAACCGATGGTTTGCATATAGCTGTATGTATTGCGGATGGTATCGGTTACCCAGCTAAGACCTGCGTTATCCGATTTAACGATACGCACATTTCCCGTTGAGGGCAATGCATCGAGCGAGCCGTAATAATGAACCGAATCGGGTGTCTGAATTTTCCAGATATAATCTTCGTTGGCAAAAGTTTGGTGTTTTACTTCCCACGTTTCGCCGCCGTTGCTGGTATATAAAATAATACCGCCTTCGGAGGCCGGATTTGATTTGCCCACCACAAAACCGGTGTCGTTCGATAAAAAGCAAATATCGACCAAGGCCGTAGCATATTGCGATAAATTGGTGCTGGTCCAGGT
>Ga0169931_10006111_pt1 | contig 18230 bp, 10 predicted proteins | sample Kivu_15m_20L_FD_129675 | JGI IMG/M metagenome (GOLD analysis project Ga0169931, IMG submission 129675) | Freshwater microbial communities from Lake Kivu, Western Province, Rwanda to study Microbial Dark Matter (Phase II) - Kivu_15m_20L... | ecosystem: Environmental > Aquatic > Freshwater > Lake... | reverse complement strand
TTTCGAGTATAAGTATACACAGGTTACTATCAATCCAATAAACCCGATGATTCCTATATATTTTTTACAGATTTATTTGATTTTGTTATGATTTTTCCTTCTTCTCGGGTAGTTCTTGATGATCTGATGATGACTAAAAGACTATTACTACTATTGCTATTATTCATCTATAGGTACTATAGTTGATTTGCGCATCTGATAAATATCTTAACAATTATAAATGATAGCAATAACAAAATTTAATAAGATGGTATCATTACTACAATTTTAGGAAGAATAGATTTTTGATGTTTAAAGAGATGAAATCGTCAAATCAGTAAGCATTATTACAAGTTGATTTATTTAGATAATTTTTTAATGTTGAGATCATTTTTATCCCTTAGAAGGTGCTTTTCGAGTAAATGCTCTTTGATTTAGATCTCAAGTACTGGAAGACTCATCAGTGGTCGCAGTACATACCTGAAAAGAAGATCGTCAGGATCGGAATCACTGATTTTGCACAGGGATAACTCGGATAAATCGTGCATTTTGAACTGCCAGAAGTAGGAAATCAGTACGGAGAAGGTGATTCCGCAGTCGTCATCGAAAGCGTTAAAACCACAGCTGACCTCTACGTACCTGCTGCTGGAAAAATTGTGGCAGTCAATACTCAAACCAAAAGTTAACCAGGTCTAGTCAACTAAAAACCCGAAGAAACCTGGCTGATCGAAATGAGCGCCACTTCTGAACCTGAAGGATGGATCTCAAAAGAAGACTATTAAAAATACCTTAAAGAGCTCGAGACTGCATGATTTATCTACACTGAATATGATCTCACAATCACTTATTGGTATACATCGCTCATAGCAAAACAGCCTGGAAAGCTTATTTTGAAATAAAATGTATAGCCGTTCAAAAGGAAAAATAGTTTTCCTTTATTTTTTGAACTTTAATGTATTAAAATAAAAAATTACATAAAAATCTGAAAGTCAAAAAGATATTCAATCTAAAAATCAAAGAATAGCAAGCTGGTCTTATACATTTAAATATGATTCAATTTTTTATATGTGATTCAATTTTTTTTTCAAAGTTAAGATTTTTTCCTTTACTATTAAGAAAAGCAATCTAGAGACTCAAAATTAAGATATTTGATAAAAAAGTTGATGATAAATTTTAAAAAATGGATGTGTACAAATAAAATTACTTTATTGAGTCGATTGTTAATCCTACTTTAACAATCTTTTGATGTCAACCAAGACTATTGTGGCAGCTTTGGCAGCCCTTACTTTGCTCGCTGTTTTTTTCTCGACACACGAGCACACCAAGACTGATGCTTTCCAAGAGTGGAAGGCTCAATATGGAGTGAACTGGGCTCCAGAAGAAGATGCATACAGGAGAGTCATCTTCATGAAGAACCTCCAGGCCATCGAGAAGCACAACGCTGATCTCTCACAGACCTACCAGATGGGAGTCAACCAGTTTACCATCTATTCACAACAAGAGTTCGCTCTGCTTTTCCTCGGAGCTATCCCTCCAGTTGATCAGGAAATCGTTGAAAGCCAGGACTATTTCTATGCACCCAGCAACGACATCGACTGGACTACTAAAGGCGGAGTCTCAAGAGTCAAGAACCAGGGACAGTGCGGGTCTTGCTGGGCTTTCTCAACTACAGGTACTTTAGAGTCATGGGCTATGATTGCCGGAAAGCAAGCTGACCTTTCTGAGCAACAGTTAGTTGACTGCACTAGACCTACTAACTACGGCTGCCAAGGAGGATGGCCTTACGTCGCTCTACAATACGTTACCAAAAACGGTATTGCTAGTCAATCTGAATATCCCTACACTGCCAAAGACGGCGCCTGCGCTAAGACAGGAGGTTCTTTCAAGATATCTGGCTATAATAGCTTACCTGGTTGCGCTGGACTCACCAACTAACTTAACAACCGACCTATTTCAGTGACTGTCGATGCTGGCAACTGGAGTAGCTACAGAAGCGGAGTTTTCGGCAACTGCGAAGGTCGCATCAACCATGCTGTCCTTTTGGTCGGCTCAGTTGACGGTGCTTGGAAGATCAAGAATTCCTGGGGAACCAGCTGGGGAGAGAATGGATTCATTAGACTAAAAGGCGGAAACACCTGTGGTCTGTGCAACATTGCTGGTGTCACCCCTAAATGATAGTCTATCGACAACAATCATCAAAGAATATATTTTTTATCTTTTCATATGCCTTAAAATAATTATCTAAGAAAACATCCATAAAAATAACTTTAGAGTGTTATTAAATTTAAGAAAAGTTGATTAAGACCATTAAAATATTTCTTGAATACAGCCTTGATCCTTTTTGAATAGCTACAAAATACGAGTTGAAACTGATTATTATTCGTATCTTAACAATATTTTCATGTCCAAGACTGCTATCGTCCTCATAGCTACACTTGCTGCTCTCGCAGTCATCTTTTCTTCACAAGAAAACAACAAAACTGACGCTTTCCAGGAATGGAAGGCTCAGTATGGTGTCAACTGGGCACCTTCAGAAGATTCCTACAGGAGAGTCATCTTCATGAAGAACCTTGAAGCAATTTAGAAGCACAACTCCAACCCATACAGCACCTACAAGACAGGAGTCAACCAGTTCACTGTCTACTCTCAGGAAGAGTTTGTCAGCCTCTATCTCGGAGCTATTCCTCCTGTTGATCAAGAAGTTTCTATGACTGAAAACTATGAAGTTCCCAACGCTGACGTTGACTGGACTCAACATGGCGGTGTATCTCCAATTAAGAACCAAGGTCAGTGTGGATCCTGCTGGGCTTTCTCTGCCACAGGTGTCGCTGAATCATGGTCCTACCTCAGAGGTCGCAAAGTTGATTTATCTGAGCAACAACTCGTTGATTGCTCTAAGCCTGCTAACCATGGCTGCAATGGAGGATGGCCTGCTCGTGCTCTTGACTATGTTAAGGCTAACGGTATCGCCAGTCAAGAAGAATATCCCTACACTGCCAAAGACGGAACTTGCAAACAGCAGGGAGGATCCTTTAAAATAGATGGATACGCCAGTCTAATTGGATGTGCTACTTTGTCCAGCAGCATCTTCCTGCGCCCTATATCAGTGACAGTCGACGCAACCAACTGGAGTACCTACAAGGAAGGAGTTTTCAGTGGATGTGGAAACCAAATCAACCATGCAGTTCTCTTGGTAGGTGTCGTTGGCGGTGCCTGGAAGATCAAGAATTCATGGAGCACCAGTTGGGGAGAAAGCGGATTCATCAGATTGGCCAGCGGAAACACTTGTGGTGTTTGCTCATATGCCGGAATCGCCGTTAACTGATCCTCATCATACATCATATACCCACATAAGATAGCAAATTTAACATTTTAGAGAAAAAAATATTTAAAAAAATGTGGTTATCATCAGTTGCAGATATTTTTCAAAAGAACACAAAAACTATATGTTAATATATCATTAATAAAATTATGAGTTTAAGTTGATTATAAATCCTACTTTAACAATCTTTTCATGTCCAAAACGACAGTTATCGCCGCTCTGGCAGCCCTCACTTTGCTCGTGGTTCTCATCTCCACCCCTCAGCAAGAAAATACTGATGCCTTCCAGGAGTGGAAAGCTCAATATGGTGTCAACTGGGCTCCTGAACAAGAAGCATACAGAAGACTGATTTTCATCAAAAACTACCAAGCCATTGAGAAACACAACGCCAACCCTCACAACACTTACCAGATGGGTGTCAACCAATTTACTGTCTACTCCGAAGAAGAATTCGTTAATCTTTTCCTCGGAGCTATCCCTCCCTCTGATGAGGTCGTCGTTGACAGTGAGGACTACTAAGTTCCTAGCAACGACATTGACTGGACTACTAAAGGAGGAGTCTCGAGAGTCAAGAACCAGGGACAGTGCGGATCATGCTGGGCCTTCTCTGCCACAGGAGCTATTGAATCATGGGGAAAAGTTAAAAAATCAGCCAACTGGGATCTTTCTGAGCAACAGCTAGTTGACTGCTCGAAGGATAACCACGGATGTAATGGTGGATGGCCCTCAAGAGCCCTTAACTACGTCAAGACCAATGGTATTGCTACTCAGTCTGAATACCCTTACGCAGGAAAGGACCAAGCTTGCAAAAAACAAGGAGGTTCTACCAAGATCGGCGGCTATAGCAGTGCATCTGGATGCCCTGGACTGACCAGTGGAATCAACGGACAGCCTATTTCAGTGACAGTTGACGCCAGCAAATGGTCTAGCTACAGAAGCGGAGTCTTCAACACTTGCGGAACTTCAATCAACCACGCTGTTTTGCTGGTAGGTGTTGTTGGTGGCAGCTGGAAGATCAAGAACTCCTGGGGAACCAGCTGGGGAGAAAATGGATTCATCAGATTGGCCTCTGGAAACACTTGCGGTGTTTGTGCCCAACCCGGAGTCATTCCTAACTGATTATCAACCAAACATCTCAATATTTATGTATAGCATTCATCAAATTCAAAAAAGAAACTATCAGAGACGACTAAAAATACTATTTAGATTCAGCTATCGTTCGACTTCAGAAAGTTGTTGCATGAAACCTGAGTTAGGTCTGACAAAGGGCCGAACTTAACGTAATTTTGACAAACTTTAAGCTAAGTTTAATTTATGTTTTCGCATAAGATAGTATACAACAACTGTTGCTGATCTTGATATGCCAGCCACGCAATGCACTAACACATTACTTGTCTTTTTGTGTTTTTCGATAAACTAATAAGCAAATTACAAAATTTCTTTGATTTTTTCGTCAGCCGAGTCTTCTATTTCAAAGTATTTATGATTAATATACGGTGGGAAAACGAAGTGAGAGCTACCTAGCGAAACAACGGATTCTATGTGATGATTTTTTAGTTTTCTAGTGTTGTGAGCAAAAACTTACCCACTAATCAGTAGGCTGTAGTCTTATTTTTGAGGTTCGCTTACTATTTGCGCTTAGAAATAAGGATTCATTTATAATCAATTACAAATAAAAAATTTTCTAATAAAAACATACACATACTTCTTTGAAAAAAACTTTATTGCTAATTTTTAATGATTTTGTAATAGAAAAAATATTTTTCTTGATTATATGTTTATTTTTTTTAATTTTCTAAGCAGGTTCATCTATTATGTTAATAAAATGCAAGATTAGCATAGTGTTAAATAAGAAGAAGGTCACACTACTCCTCCCCTGACTCGAAGAGAAAGCTTCACGAGTCATAACCATGCATCTGCCAACAAAACGATGATCAAAAAATACCTTACAAAGGAGATTATTTAAGAATGTTTATGGAATCTCGATATTTTCCGCAACATCATGTAAGACCCTAATCAGCGGCCAAAGCTACAAAGGGATGTACAAAAAAATATTAGAACATAGGTGTACTATGAAGGTGATGCTGTTTACAGAAAAGGCGATAATTCGTTATGTTTGTACATGGTACTCAAGGGCGAAATCAGTCTTTGCATGCCGATTTCTCGTGAAAGGACTCCAGAATAGCAATAAAAAGAGCCTGATGAGATAATATACGATTACCTTGAAGTTGACAGCTTCCAAGAAGGAATGGGCTTTGGAGAATCAGATTTTGTGCAAAAAAAGAAAAGAGATCTTGAAGCTAGAGTTAAACAAGATGAGACTATTCTGGCTGTACTAAGCGGAGAAGCTTTTGAAGAAATAATCGAGCTTTACAAACAAAGAGTTTATTATAAAAAGTTATAAATATTTGGAAAATCTCCTTTCTTGAAAAATTTACAACCTTATCAGCTCTAATTTATAGTGAATAACACCAAACCAGTTGTTTTTTCTATATCGAAAGTTATTGCTAGCTAAGGTTAATACCTCAAAGCTATATATTTAATAACAGAGGGTCAAGTTTAAATGCGACAAGAGTGTTTTTAAGAGAAAAAACGAGGTCAAAAATGTAAAACTTAATAAAATGGGAACAGAAAAGCTTCTATAAGAAAAAATCATTTAATAGGAATCAAAAATTCAGGGTAATTCATTGGGGACGGTGAAATTATGCTTGGAATCGGCTACCAGGCAACTTACATATGCAAATCTTAGAAAGTAAAAGCCTACATGTGCAGCAAGCGCATTATCATGAGTCAAATGAACGATAAAATAATAGAACAGGTTAGAAGCTATTACTAAGCTAAAATGGTCTACATGTCCAATAAAATATAGAACCAAAAAAGAGTCATATAATAGTTTTAGTAAGAAATCTCACAACGATAGCCCGTACACTTGAATCCTGTTCAGCTGAAAATCAAAAGAAAACTTAACCAACGCTACATTTAAAAAAACGCTTCTTTTATAGGTATGTTTTCGCCCAGATAAATAAACAAAATGGTAGATCGAAAGGTCGCAAGACTAAATAGCTAAGTGCCTTTGCGATAAACTCCTTTTCTACCCCATATTAAAATATTTCGAACGCCTAAGTTAAAAAATATGCGTTCTGTTTCGCCCTCAAAACATTCATAGCCTTTTACTTTGCGAAGGTCTGTAACGTTAAAATAGGATATAAAATAGGTTTAGGAATTTACTTTTGAAAGGTCAATTACACTTAAACCTGAACATTAACAAACTTCCCAGAAAAAATAGATTTCTTTGCCCTACACTAAGAGTGACTGTATCGCTAATTGTTAAGAATAAAATTTGCGTTCATAAACACAACCATTGCTTGCCTTTATGCAGCCTTATAAAAACAAAGTCTTAAGTCTACACGAGCGTTTGCCGAAACAATAAAGAATAAGATACAAAAATTAATAAATTAAACAAATTTTACGTTAAAGATCGAAGTTAAGTCATGGAACACCAAAAAAATTATAAAAAAATGAATTTTCTATAGTATAAATGAGGCGTCTTTGTTAATTCGTGTCCAAATTAAAAACTGCTAAGAAAAGAAAAAGGCTAAATCCTTTCAGAAACGTGAAATTTTGAATGATCTTTTAATAGTTTTATTATGTTGATTGATAAGTGACTCATAAATTCATAGGTGTGATAAGAATTATATTGATAGAGAAGTGATATCAAACAATTGTCTGGTCATTCTAGAGGGTTTTAACTATTTCGGTAAGATTGCTAACGTTTTCATAGAGTTCTGGTTAGAAAATAGTATTGAACTATTCTTCTATATGAGACACTAGTTCCATGACTTCGAAGGTATCAAGGTAGTGCTGTTTGTAAAGGTCGTCTTCGAAATGAAAATCTTAAAGACTAAGTAAATCCATCTAGTAAAGCGTTTTTAGTATCCGAGTCTCTATCTGACTTAAAATTCATTTACTTATTGTTTTTCCAAACATTTTCGTATGGATAGCTATTCTTTAGATGGAGAAAATTTTAGTTGATTTAACATTCGATACTGTTTCTTTGAGAGCTATCGATTGACTTCGATCTGTTTAACCAAGTTGCATCTCGTATAGCTCGGTTTGACCAACCTTCCTAACAGCTGAATCATCTTCTATGCTCTCAATTCGATTACTTTTAATATAATATTAAGAAATTATCGCTCAGGATTCAACTCTTTTTATTTGTTGTTATATTAAAGTTTTGGCAATAAAATGACTCATATTAAGCAAGCCTGAAGTCACCTTATATATGACTGATTAGCCAACTAAAGTATAATACATAAAAAAGCATGTCTGAAGATCACCTTGGTTCCAAGCAGAAATCAGCTGAGCCCAAACTATCTCCCAAACCCTCTCAAAGTAACAAGATTCTTACTCAGCCAAAATTGAGGCCTCTAAGAGCAAAACGAAGACAGGACAGAAAGCCAACGATATGGAGGGCAAGTCGCCAATCACTGCTAAAACAAGTTAAGAACACCCAGTTTAGGCCAACAAATGCTAGGAAGAGTTATAGTAAGCCAAGACAGAAGTTGATCGCTCTGGGAAGAAAGAAGCCCTGATTGAGCGCCATTTAGCTGGAATCAGTCAGGCCCAGAAATCCATGGAAAAGAATGAAAAAGATGCCGCTATAATGAAATCCATGACCAAAAAAACCATTAAGGAAGGTCACAATGAAGTGGACACCAACCAAAAAGAGACTGGAACTCATCGGGCTTAGTCTGAAGTGTCCGAAGTTCAACCTCCCAAAAATGTAGGGACTTAGTCCAAAAAGACCAAGCTAGCTGAATCTGGACCCAAGAAGTCAAAGACTGCCACTAAGCCAGAAGACAAGACAAGTGGTCTGAAGGCTTCTGCTTCAAGATAGTCCAAAGTGAAATCTCATGACGAAAAAAAATCAAAAGGAATACATGGTGAAGCAGAGACTTAAGCCAAACAGAAAGATCAATAGACTGTACTAGTTTCAGGTTAGTCTGTAGAAAACGTTCCGGTTTCAAAATCTAAATCAAAGAAGAACAGTCCGATCAAAGACTTGGTCAAATCTGTCAAGAAATCAAGTGCCAAAAGAGCAAAACCAACCGAAGTCGTCACTTAGTAATAAGTGAAAAGATCGGTTTCAAAGGCCAGTCAGAAAGCTAGGGACCACAGCAATCCTAAAGGGGCAAAAGATTCTAGGAAAGACTTGAAAAGTAGAGCCAAAAGTAATGAAAATAGTCGATCTGTTGCAAAATCGAACGACAAGTCACTTTTGAAGAACAAAATTGGAGCTACGCCTATTCTGAAGGACAAGAGTGCCAACAAGTCAGCTTTGAGAGACAAAAGTGATAACAAATCAGCTCTGGGAGACAAGAATGCGAACAAGTCGAAGTCGGCCTTGAGGGACAAGAGTGCAATCGGCAGCGTGGCGAAGAGTGGCAAGCGAGTCAAGATGGACACGGCGGCTGGAACCGACGAGTGATGGCATGACTCAATCGTCAACATATTTTTTATTTATTATAGAAACTTGAGTGTAAGATTAAACAAAATGTAACTTTTCTTAATAAATTTTATATAAACTTATTTATTTCAACATAATATAAAGAATAAAAGAATAGGGTTGAAAATTGATAGGAGTTAGATGTTCGATGCATGTGAATTCCATAAAATATTATTATTATTATCTGACTCAAGCTTTAGAAATGCAAAAATACTAAATTCTTTCAGCAATAGGAGAGGGCGCATACGGCGTGGTTCTCAAATGCCGCGACATTGAAAGCAAGTCCTTCGTCGCCATAAAGAAATTTAAAGAGAGCGATACAAACGACGAACTTACTAAAAAGACCACTATGCGCGAGGTCAAAATACTTAAAATGGCCACGCATCCTTGTATCGTCGAGCTCATCTAAGCCTTCAGGAAAAAGGGAATTGTATATCTAGTGTTCTAGTATGTCTAGAATAATCTGCTATAGGTTCTCTAAAAATCTCAGAACGGACTTAAAATGCCTCTCATACGCAAGTTAATGTTTCAACTTCTCAAAGGACTTCATTATCTGCATTCACTCAATATCGTACATAGAGACGTTAAACCTGAAAACCTTCTCGTTAGCAAAGACTATAGTCTAAAAATATGCGATTTCGGTTTCGCAAGGCAATCAAGAGGCGAAAAAGAAGATGAACTAACTGACTATGTAGCTACAAGATGGTACAGACCTCCGTAACTTTTAGTCGGAGGTTACTATGACAAATAGATTGACATGTGGGCTGTAGCTTGCATAATGTGCTAACTCATAGATGGAAATCCACTTTTTCCAGGAGAAAATGAACTAGATCAACTTTTTTTGATACAGAAAACACTAGGAAGTCTGCCTCCGGATTTACATGAACGTTTTGTCAAAAATCCAAGGTTTTTAGGTATGCGATTCCCAGAAATACAAACTCTTGATAAGCTTTAGAAAAAATATTTTGGAAAAATTTGTCAAAAAGGTATGAGTCTCATCAAAGGTTTGCTTAAGCTTGATCCCAAAGAGCGCATGACTGCTAGTTAAGCATTACAACATCCTTTTTTTGACCCTGAACGTTAGATGGAAAACATACCTGATACAGGTTTTTAGCTGCATTCTAGAAAGGCCATTCAATCTTCGCTTTCTAATCGCAGAGATGAGCCTGTCACGATGACTATGATAGACCGGGCTCGTAATAGCAAAATTTACAACAAACGGAAAGAGGACACAAGTAACATATATATTTCGTCTAATAATTGCAAAAACGGAGGTGGGTCTAAATCAGTTGGTAAACCTAACCAGAAAAATCTTTACACTCAGGAACGAAGCCTGGAAAAACATTTTAATCGAGATATTTTGATGAAAACATAAGCAAAAGGATTTTATATTGAAGCAGGATAAGAGAAATTGGGGGTAAAAGACAATTCGAAGAAAAGTACGTAGATTGGATCTGTGACTTCGAATCAACAGTTGCCCTTTCTAGTGTATGGGCAGCTGCCGACAGATAACGATACTTTTAGAAGAACTAGTAATATAGTGGGTGGTAAAAATAAATCGAAATTGCTAGTTGGTAAGGCGAATTTTCACATAAAGCCAGCACTTTCTCATAAATGATGGTTTAATCAAATTTTCCAAATAAGGTACTAGTTAAAAAATTCTAGAAAACAATTTATAAGTCAAAATAAAAAAACTAAATTTTTACGTTACCATATTACATAATATTATTCTATATTCTATCTATATTAACCATATAGCTTTTAGACACCATTTTTTTTAGCTAAAATCAGAAAAGATGCAAGTTTTTAACCTTCAAAATAATATCCATATATATAATATAAGAGAATGTAAAGAAGCCGTTCGCGCAGCAGAGATCACCATGAAAAGAAACACAAAAAAGAGAAAAAGTAGAAGAAATAGAAAAGAGATAAGTAGGATAGAAAATAAAAGAAGAGAGATAGGTCTCATAGTAGAGAAAGACAGATAGCCCTCTATGAATAGCCCAGAAAAAGTGTTTCTAACTGGTAGCCTGAGAGAAAAAGAGATTAATAATAACCTCTTCCTGAAAAGACTCATGGAATTTGCAGAAGATGTAAAGAACCTACTTTTAGTCTCACAACACGGACATGTTCTAACTGCGGCTATCCTAAAGGTAAAGATATTTTTATGAAGAATCTCGGCCGGCTTACTTTCCCGTTGTCAAGTAAGTTCAGGTATTGGATCTCGTAAGAGCTGGTAAATTGACTCATAATTCTTATGCCCCCGTGATGATATAAGTCGTCTGTAACGATCGTATGGGAAAACGGCAAAGGGTAAAATGCTGTCCTAGTGACTCTATTTTAGATCTTAAAAAGCTCATTTCAGCTCAGATAGGTACTCGACCTGAAAAAATAAGACTTCAAAAGGCAAACATCATATTTAAAGATCATATAAGACTAGAAGATTATTAAATAAAAGACGGCATGGGACTTGAAATGTATTATGATTGATATATTTGTACGCTTATTTTACAATTTTTTAATCCAAAAAATGGTAAAAAATAATCAAAGATAGGTTTTCTTTTTGAAAACTCTTTTGGTAGGTTTGGGTTAAGTTGTAAAAGTGGTATGCTATTGACTATCGTTTTGAGTATTTTGATTGTTACTTAGGATTCCTTAGCCATTCAAACTCTTTATTTTGTTTTTAATAATATCTTTCGCATTGTAGTGACTTGCCAAATTATTTTTATCTTGATGCAGACTCAGGGCCCGATCCGACCTAAATTTAACTTTTCTTACTTTAGCTACGGTTTATTGTTAGAGTTTATGTAGCGCGTTATTCTGTCTTTAATTTATTTAGCCTTGGCATATTCTCTAGCGAGGCGTGTTCTGAATATTTTTTTGTTTACTGTTTCAGGCTGGACTGCACTGACACAACTTTATTGAATATTCTAGAATTTTATTTGTCTGTCTCTGTTGTTCTTCTTTTTTGAAAAGGATTGGGTTGACTGTTTTTGAGATTGGATTCTGAGTGAGACGAGTAACGGCTAGAAGGTTTTATATGCTAAAGTTTCAGAAGAAGTTTTTTGTTGCTATGTGTGATCTAAGTATGTTGCGAGTTGTATTGTCGTGCAAAAGAAATACTTTTATTGAGTTTTATTTTTTCTTGTTGCTGTCGTCTATGCATATCGAAAGTGAGTTGTTGTTTACGGCAGCAGCGTATTTGCTACAACTTTCGTTTGTGTTGAGAGTAGGCCCTTGATGAAAAAAATTATACATTTGTTGTTGGTAAAGCTGTGTCATGCCTGAAAGACGCATACTTTGATTCATGGAAGCAATTATAATATAATCGTTATATCATCATTCATTATCATTCAGTTCGATTCTTAAGTCTTCATTATCTTGTCTGAATTCGCTTTGTTCAATCGCAGGTTATCTTTTCTTGTTCTTCTAAGGATTATTTTAAAGATTTTTATCTTTTTTTTCTTTTTATGCCTACGCTTGCTTTTCACATTGATCTTCTTGATTATCTTCGGTTTGCGGCTGTCCTAAAAGTTAACTTTGCACGGCAACTCTGGCCTAGTTATCTTATTCGTCACTTGCAGCTTCTTGCGGAACATATACCAGCTCTTTCATCGCTAATTTAGTCATCGGTGGGGGCGGTAAAGGAGGTGGAGGCGGCTTTGCTTTCTGATTATCAACACTTAAAAAGTTGTCGTTGAGCAGATAAACTCCGTTTTTACCACAACGTTTGTCTCTGATGTCCATGGGCAGCCCGAACTCAAGGTCAAGAGTGCATACTTGACAAATATTTTTTTATTTGCTGCAAGAAAGACATACACAAGTTCTCTTGTAGACTCCTTTGTTACCTTTCCACTTGAAGACCGTAAAAGGTCGGAAACATATTCTACACTCCTGTCCGAAGTTTTCCTTGAGCATTCTCATATAAGGATTGTCACCATAGCACTTGTTGCAGGCAACTGGAAAGTCCGAAGACTCCCATCCTTGCCTATTAATGTCTGATTTCGTAGCGAGACCACGCTATCGTTTCATACTCTTATAATAATTGTAGCAAACGCCATAAGAAAATGCTTTAAAAATCACATAATAAGGCAGGAAGATGAAGGTTGTTAACATTTGTGCTATTCTGGATGCCGGTGTTTAAGACAAAATAATTTTTGACAAGTTTGACAGTAGTAATGGTTTACGGTAAAAAGTTTGCAGTTACATTGAGTGCAGAAATAGTTCTGCTTTTTATTTGTGGCTGGCATTTTGCCGTCGTTAAGTACTATTATGCAGGGGTGTTCTTCTTTTGACCAATAGTGCTAGTTACAAAGCTGAATATAAATGACGATACTTTTCTGTTGCAAGTTCGGCAGTGGTAAGGCACATAGTCTCGGAGTTTGCATACTTCGCATCTTTAGCCTATGTTTTCATCGTGCATCTTGATAATAATAGAATAAAGTTTATCTCTATACTACAATATCACTTTATCAACGTAGCAGCTGACGTTCTATTTTCATACAAAGTTCCTAAAGATAGCCCTATAAGGTTGCTGCAGCTGTGTTAGCTTCCTTGCGTTCCAGCTGCATACTATTCTATACTTGTTCTTCTAACTAGCTAACTAATTGTAGAAGGTTATTGTGATGTATAGATCTCTCTTACTTTTCACTTTTCACTGCTTATTCTAGCTTTAAAATCTCCTAACCGAATCCATTCACCATAAAACTTACAATTTCGTCTCTAGCTACTTCCTATCTATCATTTTGACTTTTGATTTCTTACATGGTCGATATAATTTCGTTGCGAACTTGCTACCACTCATTCTAAAACTGATTGCCCAAAACCTAAACTGTTTATGATTTGATAGTGCGATATTTCTTTTAAATAGATTAGATGAGTTCTCGCTTTAGAAGTTTGATATCCTCGAGCTAAGTTGTGACTTAAAAACCCAGCTAGGTCTATACAGCCTGTGATTTATCTTAACTATTTTGTTTGGTTCGCTACATATCTCTCTTTAAAACTCGGCTTTACTCTTGAAGCGCGTAGATCTCTGAATCTATCATCTACAAAACATGCCATTGATCTTCTACTTTTTGCGTGTAATTTGCCTATACTATTGAAAAACGATGCTAAATTGAAGGCTGTGTGCGAACAGGTATCGGTTGTTCACTTGGAGATTTAGCTTTTCTGAGATTTCCTACATTTTTAAGCATCTCTTATAGCATAACTCGCTTTTCTTGCAGTGATGAGGCTTCCATCTATACGCTCATTTAAATTATAAAGTCAGAAAAAAAATTAGATAAGTAAGCATCATACGAAAAAGATTGAAGGCAAGAAAAATTCTCTTTAGTTAGCTGATAGTTGCAGATCTTCTTTCTATAGGAATTTCATCGGCACCTCAACTACATGTCCGATGATATCCTTAGATTTATGACTATAGTCTGAGATTCTGCTTTTCTTCCTTACCTCTTATATATCCGCGTATCTGAGCATGTTGTCGTCTGGATAGCAACCGAAAATCTATCGATAAAGGCCAGTGTTTGTTTTTGCTCGCATTCTCAGCATGTTCCAAAGACCTTCGTCCATAAAATTTTAACATTCTTTAGCTGTAACGCCGAAATGCTATTGATATAGCTGCATTCTGAGATTTTGAACATCTTTAGCTACCTAGTATCCCCACGGAGTATTTTCAAGGACAGGACTTTCGACACATAAAGCTAGTTCTGAATCGCGATCACCAAGAAGACTTCGATCGTTGATGTTTGCACTGCCTACAATAACTTTTTGATCGTCTACTATCATTAATTTTGAATGAATATACAATATTTCAGTGACTGGAGTGAGGTCTTTTGTGGTTCCATGTTGACGAAGACTGTAAAATTGTAGATATTAATGTAAATTCGGAATATGTTTTAGTCTAGAAAGAAGGGATTTACTGGATCTACAGATCGTGTGATACTCCCAATGAAGCTGTACTCTCATAACAGCTCCACTAGTTTCACGCACATCACCTTAAAACCCTGGCAATAATGGAATAAAAACTACCACCCGAAACATTTATTTATTAGTGAAAGCCCGATTGATGCGCTCAGCTAGTCGCTAGACGACTTGATTTTATTGACAAATAAAAAACTGATTCTAAATGTAGATAAAACGTTGAGCGTTATCTATAAGCGAGATGTATGCAGCGTGAATAGATTGTTCTTTTTGAAGCAAACCTATGCTCCATCTTGAAGCGCTTCTTAGCAATTGTTGAGTATGCTTACCAGTTTGATCTACTTAAGGATTAGTGACAATCAGACACTACTACTGATCGTCTTCATCGAGAAGTTATTTGAAAAACTTTTTAGAAGAATTTTTTATTTCTTAAATGCCTGGTATCAAAGGAGTAGAATCTTTTAAATGTTTCTAGTAATATTTACCTTACTCAAGCATTCTTGTCATAGATTCCTGTTAGTTTGATTAAGTAAGTATTGGCATAATTCGACTTTATTTATCTTTTACTTTTACGTTGTTTATTAAGGCTTCCTGTCTGCCCGAAAGGTTTAGCAGCTCCTTTTCGTTGAGGTCTATCTGCGAATTTACAAAATTCCAATAGCTAATAAAGTGTCTGGCAAGGTCATGCACTGTTTAGCCGTGAATGCGTACTGCGATATCGTGCCAAGGCATTCTGGGCTGTTTTCGTTAATCGAGATTCGACATAAGAAAATTTCGAGGCGTATATATGTCAGAAATTCTGAAATTACAAAAGTCAGCGCCTTGCCAAAGTCCTTTTTAGTTGAAAAGAGAGTGCTAGGAGGTGTCCCAACGACCGTAGCAGATATCTAGACCACCCATATAGGCGGCTTGCTGGTCAATAATGACTGATTTTTCGTGATGGCTCCACAAGAAAGGTATCACCATGTACTTTGGATGTCTAAGAACCTTTATATTGTTACCTAACTTGTGAAGATACTCCTCAACGTGCACTGAGTCATTATTAATTGCTAGCTAAGGCTACTGATATAGCACAATATAGATTTTTACACCCCTTTTTGACAAAAGTTGAAGGATATGATCGAATCTGCTGAGTTTGTCGTCGATAGAATTAGGGCGTCGTAGCTGAAGATAAGGAGTTATCATCCACCCTGTTATGTATACAGCTTTTTTAGCCTGAAGCAGGTCTCCACACATGTCCCAGAAATATCCCTATCCGTCTACATAAAATTTAGTAGAGCAGCCTTACCTGATAGGCGCAAAAGAATCAAATCTTTGAGGTCCAGCCAAAGGAGAGCGCTTAATAGTTTCTCCTACTGCATTCACAAAAAGTACGAAATCAGAAACTTCCTTTGCGATTAAAGTGAGCTCGCGAGTGGATGAGACCAAGTACATTCCAAGGTGTTTACCTGTTTCCCTAATGCCCCAGTACAGTCTAAATTTGTTGCTCAGCACAAGCATTTATTTAAGAACGAAACTTTTTTTTTACCAAGTGTAAAATATTCCATTATCGGTAACTGTAAAGTAGCGTGTTCTCCAGCTTCGAGCGCAAGGACAAAAATAATGCCGAACTGACTTACAACAAGTCACCTAGTTATACCGACCGCCTGATAGTTTTTTTAATGGAACTTAGGCAAAAATTATTCCATGGCCTATATATCGATTATCATACCAAATTTTTCGGGAAGAATATCGAGAAAATTTCTGACTTCGTGATCGTAGAATCCAGTATTAGCTGCCCGTTTGATAAAAATATCCAAAAATTAACCAAAGCTTGCTATATTGAGTTCAGTAAGCTAGTTTTCTTTCCTGATCGGAAAAGTGGGTATGTTTTTGCCATATTTTTTGGTGACATTGTACTGAAAACTCAACAGCTCTTCAAATCTCTTCAGCAGTCTAGATCACAAATGTTGTACTTCCAGCGCTGTCCTTAGTAGCATACTCTGAAAACGAAAATGAGTTGTTCAAGATCCTTTCGGTACTTTTAGACGAATCTAGAATCAAGAGGCTCTAAAGTGTTATTATCAAGCAGTTTTTTGAGCGTTATGTAATTTTAGTACTAAACAGAAAAGGTGTTTGTGTAGACTAGGGGTCCCTCATTCATCTATATATCAACCTTCATGCTGGACTAATTAAAAATTGAATAGAGTATTATTTCTACCTCAGCTATATTTTTATGTCAGCCAAGATTATTGTAGCAGCTTTGGCAGCCAATTTTAAATATATTGCTTGCTTAATATGTTTCTGATTTTATTTGAATAGTTAAAGATTATGAGTTAGTCGATAATTAATCTTAGTTTTCAATCTTTTCATGTCCAAACAGATTGTCATAGTGATTGTGGCCACACTGGCTGTGCTTGGATTGCTCTTTTCTTCGCACAACTACAACAAAACTGATGCTTTTCAATAGTGGAAGGCACAGTATGGAATCAACTGGGAGCCTGAACAAGAAGCATACAGAAGACTGATCTTTTTCAAAAATTATGAAGCTATCGAAAAGCACAACGCTGATCCTTCGCAAACATACAAGATGGGCATCAATCAATTCGCTATTTATGATCAAAAAGAATTCATTTAGATCTTTTTGGGTGCTCGTCAGCTCACCGATCAAACTCCTATGGTAGGCCAAGAATACTATCCCGGTCCTAGCAACGACATCGACTGGACTACTAGAGGTGGAGTGTCAAGAGTCAAGAACCAGGGCCAATGTGGATCTTGCTGGGCTTTCTCAGGAACTGGCGCTATGGAGTCTCGAGCTTTGATTGGTGGCATGAAGGACATTGATCTTTCAGAGCAACAGTTGGTCGATTGTGCCAAACCTGACAACTACGGTTGTAGTGGAGGCTGGTCGTATAAGACCTTTATTTATACAGTTGCAAATGGTCTTGCCAGTCAAAGTGAATACCCTTATACAGGTGTTGATGGTAATTGCGCAAGACAAGGAGGTTCTTTCAAAATTGCAGGCTATAATTTTTATAATGGCTGCCCTGCTATTGCGGATCAACTTACAGCTTTACCAGTTTCAGTGACTGTTGATGCAAGCAACTGGAGTTTCTACAGAGTGGGAATCTTTAGTAACTGTGGAACTAACACCAATCATGCCGTACTTTTGGTCGGTGTTGTCGGTGGTGATTGGAAAATCAAAAATTCCTGGGGAACCAGCTGGGGAGAAAACGGATTTATCAGACTTTTGGGTCAAGGAAATACTTGCGGAATATGCCAGTGGAGCGGTTTCACTCCTTATTGATCGTCTATAGACAACAAATATCTTTAAACTACACATTTTCTAAAGTTTAGCTATGATTTTCATAAAAATACATAATTTTTATTCAACTTAAATGTTGATATAAAAATAAATAATTAAAACAAGTACTTTCACAAAATATGAACATAAAACAAAATGCAGACTATCTCGGATAGCACTTATTAGTACGTTTAAAAATGCATAAAGCAAATAATAAAAAC
>Ga0169931_10006109_pt1 | contig 18234 bp, 10 predicted proteins | sample Kivu_15m_20L_FD_129675 | JGI IMG/M metagenome (GOLD analysis project Ga0169931, IMG submission 129675) | Freshwater microbial communities from Lake Kivu, Western Province, Rwanda to study Microbial Dark Matter (Phase II) - Kivu_15m_20L... | ecosystem: Environmental > Aquatic > Freshwater > Lake... | reverse complement strand
TAAAGTTTCCATGCATGTACCTCATCAACTGTTTACATTCAAAATTCAAGTTAATAATCTGCATTAAAACACATGATAATTCATATAATCCCTCGAAAAGCAAATGATTTAAAAACTAAAGATGAACTTTATATAAAAATAAGTACATATCCTTAAGATATCTTAAAACAATTCAATTAAAAGATGAATATATATGTAAATGCATATGCTAATAAAATATTAGAAGGATTAGACAATCAGGCAAGAAAATATTAGTCACATGTTAATATATGCTTTAAAGAAGAAAAAGAAGTATGATTTATAATATATGTGTTTGATTTCACTTATTGTTTTTATGATTTTTCAATACTGGTTTATTAATAGAAGAATTTTTATGATCTTAATTTTATGATCATAAAAAATATATAAATTTAAAATGATTGAGCATAATTAAAGAATTTAATATAAATAAAAAAGAAATATTCTTTTATTGATCCATGATAAAATCATAATAAGCTTCATAATTTTTATATTTTTACCTTACTATGATTGTATTTTTAATAGTTGAGTATATAATAATATATTAAAATAGTTGCTATAAACTTTATACATGCATCATAGAAAATCCCCAAAACTACATAACTACTAATAAATAACTCTCAACAACTTTCAAACAAAAACAATCGATCTTAACCGCCCTTCAACCTAATCAAACTAAAGCAATGCATCAATCCATCCAATAAACGAAACCTTCAACTACAACATCTAAAATTCTGGAATATCAAAATCAAAATCAATCTCAAGACTTTCATACAATGACAAACCCCGACATAACACAAACACATATTACCATAAATAAATCTAAAGAGTCCTAATAAACTAAAACAACAATTTAAAATAACATAATGAATTCCTAATAAACGAAATAAAAAATATGTATTAACGATAATCAAAATATAAAAAGAAACTTAAAAAATACAGTAACATCATAAGTTAAATATAATAAATAAATAATAATTTAAATTAACAAATGAATAACATAGTAAATATTGTCATGTAATAAATTTAAAGAATACAATTCATCATAAAAAAGAATAATAGTCTATATAGCTATCATTAATAAAGCGATAATAAAGATACATCAAGATAGAATCAATATAAATAAATATAATAAAAATATGTATAAACTTTATCAAGATCATTCTTTGCATATTCAGAACCATCAGAAAATATCTATAGTCCTAAAAGCAAGAACTAGGAAAGTATGATATCCAATAAATTGATGGAGATTAAGGAGAAAATTAATTTTATGATGAGTAATAAAAAATAATATATTAATGTATTTTAGATCAAACATGATTAAGAATATATTAATAAGAAAAATATAGAGAAAGAAGGGCATATAATTGTGCCGTCGGGTCGATATTAGATATTAAGTACTAATACTAATTCGGAAATGCATGAGCTACCTATGGAGATCATAAGAGTTAATAAAAAGGATAAGAATAGAAAGTAATATTGATTTTTTATAATTTTTCATATCTTTTTAAATATGTCATTTATACACTGGAAAGGTCTAATAAAATACGTAGATTATATATTTTTACCTTTATAAAACATATAAAATATATTTAATTACAAGATAAATATTAAAAAATGCACGAATTCCATGATCCACCAATTTTCAACACACGAAAATAAGTCTTCAACTTATTTTAACCCTAAAAAGTACCTAATACCCCAAATAATCAAACTCTTGATTTCGTTCCTTTCAATAATTAAAGAGATAAACTAGGCAGATTATTATCACGTTAAAATAAATAAAGATATCATAAATAACATCGAAATTTAAGTATCAAATAAAGACATCAAAGCTTACAATTAAATCATAAGATATAAATAAATAAGTTCAATCCTTAGCTAATAAGAAATATTAAATAAAATATTAAAAGTGATCAAATAGTAGAAAAACATTTTAGATTGAATTAGATAAAAAAGAATAAAAAGTTAAAAGATATGAATAAATTAAGAATAGTCAGTTCAGCTGCAAATTAAAAAATAGAAATGCCATCAATCGGCAATTATGATATTGCTTAAATAGTTGATCGTATTAAGTTTAGTAAAGTTAAAAAAGCAGCTATAAGCCAATAAAAAACTAAAATCAAACCAAAATAAGATTAATATATAAATAAAATATCAAAGACGATAGCAACTAATCAAAAGAGTAATCATAGTTCATCTCAACCATCAACAAACCTTAAAAAAAGTATAAAATCATCTTATATTAGTCTAAATCGATTATAATTTACCATAATTAGAACGTTATCATGAATCAAAGAAACTTAAGATGAAGCATTATGATAATTTTTAATAAGACCATCAAAAATTCAAAAATTTAGTTAGAAATAGTTTAGTCCTTGCACAAAAAATTAAAAAAGGACTATAATTAGATTGATTTTTTTAATAATATAATATAATATCATCATACATATTATAAATCATATATTTTTATTGTAATTGAAACTTATAAAAAATAATGACCATGAGAAATTCTTTTAGTAATAGCTATAGCATAAATGATAAAAAAACAACAATGACACATTTTAAAAGATATTCTTAATTAGATTTAAGAAATGATAAAATTGATAGATTACTTATTACTCAATCTAAAATGTTTTCACAATTAAGAATAAAACCTATCAAAACACAATTACCATCATTAATGATACCTACTAGTAGTATTAATAATAATTCTTATGGAAGAGTATCCAAGATACAAAATGTAGCAAATTAAGTAGAAAATTCAGTTTCTTCTTTGAGAGAACAATTATAAGTAATCAATATTATAATGTAGGATTTGAAAATGCATTTAGAATAGCAAAGATAGAGTATTTATAATCGATATTAAAAAATTAATAGTTTGATGGGCTCTAAAATCAATAGAATAGATACTATGTTGCAATATACTATAAAATAAAATGTAGAAAGAAGTACAAAAATTCAAGATAAATGTGATTCTTTGAAGAGTAGAAATGATTAAATAAAGAAAAGAATATTTGAAGCTAAAGAGAAAATGAGAGATATTTAGAACTCTATGGGGATATATACTGGTCAAGATAAGTATTATGTATGAAGAAGAAATACTTTAATTAAATTTTATTTGCTTTAATATTCATTATATTCACAATTATTACATAATATTTATACATATAGCAATCAATATTGTTAAGTTATGATATTTAGTATAAGACTTGTCCAACCATAAAATGGAAATCCTCGATTTCCTTTACCTTCATGATAATTTTCATATAAATATCCAGTCTATTACCAATTTCCTTTAACACTTTTTATCAAGTTCTTTCTAACTTTTTAATATGCCATCCTTGCATTAGGATCTTACCAATAATATTTTTTGATAGCTCTAAGAACCATAAAGTTAATAGGCAGCCATACTGCTCCACGCCAATAATTATCTAAAGTACCATATAAATCATCAGAAATTGATAATGATCTAATCCCATCCTACGAAAATAGTATTTTTTAATCACTAATAACATTCAATATCTTCTATCTAACTAATTATATCATATTTCTCTATTTTTCTTAATATAATTATTATCTTAAAATTCCTGTAAAGAAAGGATATAAACTTATATAACCAGTTCTTGTTACTAATTAATTTATAAGTTAATTTCTTGCAGCTATAGCTTGATCTTTAAATAATAAATCTTTATGATCGAGGCATTAAGATAATATCTTCTTACGAATCTATTATTTCTTTTGTCTATAGTATTTTTGTGGTTTTGATAATTTTAAATATTAGGCAATTTATTATAATCCTTATGAGAAGAAATAGATCCATGACATTAGATCAACGTGTTGTTTAGATATTTGTGAAGTGTTTTAAGTTCTTGGGTAATCATCTAATCCACTACCCATAAAATTACCTCTTTAGCAGTCATCTTTACATCTCCATCTATATTTTACTGATCGATTTACAGCTTATTTTTACATCAAATCATTATGACTTTGAGTCTTAACAAAATATCTATACCATTTTTATAATTTCCAATAATTTTATTCAAGCAAGACATCTAATTATTATTTAATACCAGGGGTAAGCTGTGAATTCTTTGATTTTTATAGTAAGTTCAAAATAGGCATGATCAATGTTGGTGGATTCATTTCGAATATATCTTGATATACAAATTTAATTTCTGGCATAAGAGAACTCATTTAATAACCTCTTATTTGTTATCTTCCTATCCATCCAAAGAGATCAATCTTTCTCAACCAATTATGTATAATATCTAAAGTCTTTTCTTTATTATAATTAAGTGCTACAGTCAAATGAAATCCATCATCCCATAAAAATCCTCTAGGAAAAATCAATCTCGAAGGTGTAAATGTATATGAATAATCAACTTCATGAGTCAATAATGAATTTTGTGTATATAGTACACCATAATAAAAAGCAGATCCTCCATATAAATTGAATAATATATGCCTTAGAAATTATGAATGTTATGGAAATGATTGAACTGGGAATAAAGTTTAATTGATTTCTTTACTTTTTCTTTAAAATTGTTAGCTATTGAACTATGTAGTATAGTTACTGATAATAATTGAATTTTTATCTTAAAATTAACTATAAAATATTAACACAACATATTTATGATTCATCCATTGATTATTTTTAATCAATTTAACTTGACCATCTTACCATTATACTAACTTACTATCATTTTTCCTCTTTACATCCCCATATCTCTATAACTATATAATATGCTTAACCTATTAAACAAAGCCCTTAACATCATAGCTTTATGATATATTCATAGACAATCCAAACACTTTAACATTCTTTTCTGCCCGAACATTAATATTCTAAGTAATTCCATTACTTCTATCGATTTTAACAGTAATATGCTTATCACCTTGTTCTTTAATACTAAAATAAGTTGGTGTAGTATATTATTTATGATCAACTAACTGCGGATCATTATTCTCCACACTCATATATCCGAACCAATAAACACTATGATTCTAATACGTACTATTAAATCTCTTCTATTTTTAAAGATCAATTTTTTGTTACCAACCATCGTCCAACATTTGATATCTTATATTAGTTTAAACATCATATTTTTTATCTTATATTTTTTAATGAATATGACATTAACCATCATGACTGATCATGTTTATATATAGACCTTCTTTAGTATTTTAATACCATAATCTACTTTTTGTAAAATATTTCTTTTTTGATGCTCGATGATTATTTGACCAATATCCCGTTCCATAATTAGTTGATATTACTTTACGCTAACCTAGATGAAATAGAAGATGAGGTTTGTTCATACCAAAATCATGAAAATTTACAGAATTATAGCTTTATTATGATTATCCTAGAGTAATGATTGATAGTATGAATAATATCAATATTATCTTCATATATAATTAATATAAATCATATAGTTATGTCTTCATGTTTTTTTAAAACCACTTTTACTATGTATAATGCGTATTTATGGTTATCTTTTCTATTTAGATGCACGATTTGTTTTAATTGGGGCTAAAATCTTACCATTTTTGACTAATTTCAGCATACTATGATCACCTTTTGATTCTTAATCTTTTTTATCATCATTAATATTACTATGATTTATGCATATCTTGTTACTTTCTTGATGAGTTTATTATGTAATGGAGTCTTTTTAATGTAAAGATCCTTTTTAAAGAATAGATTTTATTATTATTTCTACATTTTATTTAAGCTCTAAGTTTTACGATTATGGTCGATGATTACTGTTAGTATTGATTGACATGTTTGTGGGATTGATTTTGTTTTTATTCTTAGCACGGCTTTATAAAATTAGTTAAATTGTTGATCTTTTAGCTATTATCAGATACGTATGAAGAGCTATTAGATAAATTAACCAGATATTGGGTACTAAACATAGAAATATATTAATAAACGCCAATGCTATAGTAAATTTTTAGAGTTAATTACTCTCACTAAACTTGATAATATCCAAATGATAAAATGATATCCCATCGATATAACTCAACAACACGAATACAGTTACTATAAGCGCATAAAATTAAAAGTAATTCTTAGCCCCTATACAATTATTCAACCATTTACAATGATGATCAAAATATTCCACACATCTCTTACACTGCTTACAATGAAATACATTTTTATCTATTATAATATATAAGATTACTCGTATATGTATCACATAATTTACATTAATAAATACTATTAGATGGTGTATATTATATTCTATAATTATATTTTTGATTACCCTTTTTATTTAGATTTTAAATGTTTTAATTGTATACTGTCTGTTGTAATTATACCCGATGTCAGAAACCAAAATACTGCGACAATAATAAACAATAAAGATAACAAAATATTATGAGTTATGACAGTCGATTATTATAAATACTATAGTATATTTATTTGGATATAAGATGAGAGTAGAGATATGAGGATTATTATGATTGGCATAATTTGCATAAGTGTGGGTGATCTACTAAACCCATTATGATTTATAATGCGATTATCAATATTATTAAGCTACTTTTGTTCTTTATGTTTTTATGGCTATTATTTTGATAACTATTAATCGATTTTCTATGCTTAGATCATATTAAAAATAGAACAAAATTATATATTATCATATTTATAGATATTATTGGTATAGAACAATATATATTATATTATTTATTAAAACCGTCAGTAATATAAAAAATAGGACTAATAGCTATTAGCTATAATGTAAGAATGTGTTTGATTATTAAAATATTTAATAAAATAGTGGTCAATATAAATATATAAAAGTATCATTATTCATTTATATTTTATAGAACAATTATTACAGCATTATTATTTCTTTATCTTTCTTATAAAATTACTATTTTACTATTGCTATTAATAGTTTATATTATAATCATTAAAGCCAGTTCCTCGATTAGCTAAATATGAATATTATTATGGAATATGATCGACATTTCCGCAAGATAATTACATTAATGGTAAAAATAATGCCCAATCATGTGATGTTTTGAAAAATTGTTTATTTTTATCTAATAAATTTCGAGGATGCATATGGAATAATAACTATGTTCGGAATGAATTTAAAGGATGAAATTTCATCATAAATTGTTGTCTATATGAGTTTCTGAATTTTTATTTTTATGTGTATTTTTAATTTTCGACTTTTTAGAATTTATAATGCGATTATTTATGGTACATTCTTATAAAATTACTATATAAAACTCCAGATTTTTTAGTTTGGTACCACCAATTGAATAATTGTAAAGTATTATGGCCAATAAGCTCATCATCACCATCGACTATCATCGATATTGAATCTTTTGAACAATAATAAAGTACTCCAAAGTATATATTAGGCAAAACTGTTGCTTTCACTTTATTCGATAATAAAGTATAATACTTTTTATCTATTTTATGTATCTTAAAGTACTTTATATATTATTAAGTACTACCATCAGTTGATGCATCATCAATAATCAAAACCTTATAATTAGTATAATTTTGCATAAAAATAGAGTTCAAATTTTGTTATATCCTGAATGTTGAGTTATTATTAAACCCTGGTGTAATAATACAAAAAGGTAGCTATGTTTTGATCGATGATATATTAAATTTTTAATCAAGTCTAAGCCATTTATCTTTACTTTTTTAAAGGCCTTAATTATACATAGTTTAATTTATTGGATTGTTATATTTAACTAGATGTATTGATTTTAGCTTAGTAAATTTTTATAAAAATTTACTTCTATTATTTACAAATTAAACTCTTTGTCGCCTCAAATCTTAGCTAGAATAAAATTCTTAATTAAATCTACATTAGACTTATTCTACGTTCTGTTATATTTTTTGAGATGGAATGGATTTAAAGGCATTTTAGCATATTACCCTTATTAATACGGAATATATATGATTTAACTTGTTGGTATCTGAATAAGAAGGCTACTTATATCATATGGTAATGTCTTTATTATTTATTTAACAATCTTAACTTAAATAAATCTATAATCTTTTATTTTACTTAACTATTTTTATTATGCTTTTTATAGTATTATTAAGCTTGTTTTATTACTTTATACATCTTTAAATTTTTAGTCATTTATTCTATTTATCTATAAATTGTCATATCTTATTATTGACCTATATCTTTAAATTATTTATAAACCAACTACTATGACAAACATTATAACTATGATTATTATGAATAAATCTTGTAATGAAAATGTTCTTATATATCTTTAACATTAATTTTATTATGTAGATTTATTAGGAGAAGATATATGTGGTTTTGGTTTTAGTTAAGATGTGTTTAATAGTTAATTTTAGCCCTTAGATTAGCACTATTATTTATTTTACTAATTTTAAATCATGATTATTATATTAATAATTAAGTATAATGATGATCTTATAAATAGAGATCATATTAATAATTAATATAATGAGGAAAATACTATAACATAAAAGATATGATAATAAATAATACCATTTTGTATGTAAAATTATATGTAAATAATGAAAAATATTCCTTTACTAGATTATTATATGTAAAATATATTCATATATCAATATATTATCACAAGTTCTTATATTTAAAATAATTTCTCTGATAATAATATTTTACTTGTAATTTACTAAAAGCTATGATTATACCTTTATATCAATAAATAAAATTTTATTAAATAATATTTATCATATCTTAATAAACAACATCTACTATGTTCTTCAATAAAATGGATTCATACTACTACTCAAGACCAGTCTCATATCGTTCTTACAATACCAGAGCACAAACCAAAGAAATATTATAAGTTGCAGATAATTAAACTGCACAAGTTATAGATTTCTTACAAAGAAACGGAAGATAAGTTACTAACCTTGGTGGATTAGGTAGAGGTGTTAGATTTGGTGATCTATAAGTAGGAAGAAGAGTATTCAATCATAATTCTGGATTATATTATGGTAATACTGATTACTATATTCATCAATGGAAAAATACTAATGATTTAGGCAAGTAACATCCAACTGGAAATCATTATACCACTAAAGTATTCTCATAATTGATGAAACAATTACAAAGAGTTATTGATAATCAAAATTTAAAGTTAAAATGATTGTTCATTAAAATTATTTATCTTAAAAAATGTATAGTAAATCATATTCAAATCGATTTGATCAAGTTCAACCAGTAAATATTAATATCTTTTAATTATGATATCAATTATAGTAAAATTATCATAAAACTTTAAAAAAATCATAATATCAATTATTGATTCATTTTTTTTCATCTTTTTCATCTTATTTTTGTATTTCAACACCCAAATATTATATAAAACTCATATATTTATTATTTTCTTTACCAACTATTAATGACCCATACAGACATGTTGGGTATTAATCATCTTAAAACTAAAAATCAAATTTTTTACTATTATTCACCACCCCAAATTTATATTCCATCTTATTACTACTTACAAACGTAATATTTGATAGTTTATTTTCTGAAGTCAAAGATCCATATATATTTTTTATATAATGTGGTCTTGAACATTGAAATTATTGTTTTAAGTAAAGCTATTAGAAGACTTAACGTTTTATATATTATCCACCTCGCTTGTTGCCTGAATAGATCATTTGAAGACCAATTACTATATTAGAATACTTCGAAATGTATACTTTTGCACCGATTATTTTAGATTTTAAAAAAGTTTTACCTAATATTTGTCTATCTGTAAATTTATCACCTTTTTATGAAGGAAATCCTATTTAATCATGTTTAAGTATATGAGATATTGATTTGTTTTTAACAATGATAGGCATTTTAACGAGTAATGGAGTTTGATTTATTATTTTCTATATAATTATATGATGTACTGCTGGATTATCTGATGGTTTTGTAGTCATTGATCTATACTCTTTTATACCTTTTGTAGGTTTTAAATTGATAGGGTTTATCTTACCTTTCAATTCTATCATATATTTCTCTAAAATTTATATTTACTAAATAATAATAAATCATACATGTTAGCATTACTCCAACTGCTGTTTTGATACACTATTCAACTTGACAGCTTATTATTTTTCTTTTTCAGCTTAATTCATCATCTTCTAAAAATCATTTACGATTTTATCTAACAAGGATATCTAATTTGTCTATCTTATATATGTTTGATAGGATCTATCATTATCCATTTATTCTTACGATTATTATAATTTAGAATTATTCAAACTATTTATTTTTATATTAGGATTACTATTATTGTTATTTTTGATATTTTTATCAATAATTTTAGAATTGCTGTTATTGTACATGATACTATTATTATTTTTAGGGGCATTGAGGATTATACTACTATTTTTTGATTATTTACGATTACTTATATTATAATTATTGTTATTATTATTGTTGCTAGGTATACCTCTCATAGCTCTTTATTTAATCTAATCTAACCCACCATTAGCAATCCCAGCCTCCAACAACTAATTCTAAAACTTCTTAATAGCTTTATTCTGTTTAATCATATTCTATTTCTTATATTTCTCTACCCTCTAAAACTCTACCAGTTTTTACTTAGCTATTCTAGCATCTTTATTCAATTTCTATAACTACTAATCTAATATATGTTTAATATTATTATTAGTCAATTTCTTATCATTATCATCAGTTATCTTAACTTCTTTATTATATTTATCTTTAATTTTTATTAATAATTATTTCTTTTATCTGATTATGACTTAGATTGAACTTCTTTTTGATTAGAAGTTTAATGAATGACCTTCTTCTGTTAGCTTCTTTATTTGATGTTAATAAAATGTTATATGTTTATATGCGTTTGATAGTTATTTTTATAACATTTTTAAGTTGTCTGATGAGAATAAACTTTAACGTTTTGACATGGATTACAGGACTAGGGTTTAGTATTAGGCACGTTATTATAATTGGCGTTGAATTTTGTAGATTTATGATTTTAGTTTTTGGTTTGTTGATTATAGTTTAGTGATCAGGGCATCTTTTTATGATTTTTGTTTGGATTTATTAGGTAATTACGAGGGGAGAGGGTGACGAGATTGTTATGATTTTTATGTTTTTTAAGGGCTGATCAACATGGAATAGTTTTCAGGAGAAGTTATCATTTATTTATTGCCTTTACGATATATATTTATATATTTATATTGTTTTATAATTCATAAAACATGTAAAAATATTCTATTAATAAATATTATCACATCTATAAAAATCAAAAACTCTATATGAATAATTTATTTTATGTTATTAAAAAAGTTAATAAGAGTTAGAATTAGTTAGTATTATTATTAATAACATTGTATATATAGTTAATATTATAAGAGTTATAAGACTATAATTTATATGAGAATTGTATATCCATTATTCTCATTTGTTAAGTATAAGTATTTATACATTTATTTTTCATTTTTATGCAAGTTATCATCAAGTTTTATCGTATTTCTGAGGTCTTGTTCCATCATTTGCATTTATTGATAACATGATGTATTGCAAAATAAGTAAATATTAAAAACCTAAATATCATCATCTAACAAATATAAATAGATATAGTACATATAGTTATGAGACTTATTTCTGATCTTAGGGGTTGCAGAGAAATACTATGCAAAAAATATTTATCAGAATGTAAAATAATATGCATGACCAAAACTATAATAGATGATTATCTGAAGGAAAAATGGTTAAATATTGATATTTATGATATAAAAAAGTTAATTCAATAGATTGATAAGATTTATGGATAATGAGATTAGATGAATTATCATTGAGGAGGATTATTTGGATAATAAAATGATGGCATATTGATATTCATCCACAATAGACCAGAGTAGTGAGGCATATTCTATTACAGCATGACCATTTGTTCTTACTTTTTGACCTCCTTAGCCTCTTCTTATTTCATCATTGCTTGAATATCTTTTTATGCTTGTATATCTTGGTCGATCTCAGCCTTAATTTTAATCATTTATTCTTTTGTTTTGAAATAGATTTTCATTCTTCTTGATTTTGGTATCTTATTTTCCTCTGAATTTATATATTTTCCTTTGAGCTTATTCTTCTGATTTTTTTCTTGATTCTTGATTTCTTGATCTTTTCTTTATCTTTTTGTCTTATAAAACTTATTTACAAATTTATATTAATCTCTTATCTTTCTTGCTAAATATTTTGATATCCCTAGCTATTCCCTTACAAGATTTATATTTTTATGTTTGTATAATACTTAAAGAATAAGCTTTTTTTTAACCTATAAATAAGCATATTATTACCTCATAAGATGGATTTTTACTTTTTTTTTTATCATCAGTTGCAATATGCATTATTGGACTATCCATTTATTATTTTTTTATCATTTATTGATTTTATTATAATTTACCTTTTGATTATGAAGCTTAAATAGCATATTATTCATATTTTTTTGATTTTTTTATTATTGTAAGTATTTTTGTAATAAACTATGTTCCACTATCAATGATTTATCTCATCCAATGTTTTTGATATTGATTTATAATTTATTAGATTGCATGATGATCCTTATCTATTTAGAAATGATGCCTGATATTATTATTAGCCTCAAATAAAGATTAGTATTTCCTTTTAAGTATTTTGATATATAATTGTTTGCTTCTTTGATTTTACTTTGTCTATCATCATGTATTAATTCATCATTGTCTATAAGTAAAATTAAAATCATTTATAATAAGTTAGTTATAGAATATATTCTTAAAGATGAAGAAATATATATAATTTTATTATTATTTCATTTAAAATACGTCATCTTATATACTGATTTTACTATAATGCTGTATATAGGCGATATTTTGACTTAGAGAAATAGGGAAATTAACCAAAGATAGTAAATTCATGCATGACGATTATGACTATTTTATGATAATTAACTATGAATTAAGCAATATTGAAGTAATTTTTAATAATTTATCTATATAATTCGATAGTTCTTCATCTTTTTCTTATGTTTTTATGATTAGATTGATATATTTTGTGTATTTACTTATTGTTAATAATTATTCCAATGTCCATAGCCTTACTTTATCAAGTATTCTAGACTCTTTTCTCGTTATCTTTATGTTTTATAATTATTCTTTATGTTTTTATATAAGTTTTTATTTCATTGTTAACATAAATTTTAGTTTAATAATATAAACTTGATAAATAAAACTATCAAAAGATTTAATATACATATTAATGAATTTATATAATTATGTATGATGAACTATATCTACAAAATATGATTTTATTATGATTTATAACAAAAATATTTTTATCATAAATAATGTTTAAGTATTATTTTTAATATCTTAAAATTAATATCATTTTATATGGTTGGTCATATGATGATCTTTAAGCATTTTTACTGATAATTTATCAATATTTCGTAAATTCTATTCAAAAAATGTCATATCTTAATTTTGATCTCGAGTTCTAATTTTTCCCTCTTTATTTTTGACGTGTTATAATATTTAAACATTAATTATAAATAAATAAAATATATATAATTTTTATATATTAATCATAAGATCCCTTAAACATGACAGAATATTTACTATCAATATCATCAAACCATCAAAATAATAATCATCATCATAAATACATTGCATATAAAGATAATTGAAAGTACTTATTTTTTGATAATAATCAAGAGCAGTTATTAGATGATAGATGATATGACTAATAAGTATAATAAGATATTTAAGACTATTAATCAAAATTGGTTCAAGAATATCATTCAAATCGTAATTCTTTAACCTAATTCGATCGATTATAAGAGGCTAATCCAAACTTTGTAAATATAAAATATCATATATTAAGCTTGATATAATGAACTCATCGACCTCGACAATAATAATCTATGATCATGGATAGCTTATCATTCTTTAACAATTAGATAGTATATATACATTTATTATATAATCATAAACATATTTAAATCTTTGATAATATTATGATAAGTAAATTGCATATAATTATTGAAAATATGATATTATAATCATTGACATGATTTTCTGTCATGTTTATACGTTTTCATTTGATTTATAAAATATAAAAAAACCATGATGATTTTATATGTAATATTAAATCTGGCAAAAACACTTATTTTATTGATACAATTGATATTATTCTAATTGTATATATGATAAGTTTATGATCTTATCATTTCTATGCTAATATTATGTTTTTATAGAGTTTTTATATCGAATTCATATCTGCATCTTAAAAATATTAAATCTTAAATTGAGTCAAAAACCATCAAAAGATGTAAACAATCATAAAAAAAAAGCTATAATTGATAATTATTATTGATATTTAAAGATAATTTATTAAATGAATATCATTAAAGACTATCTTATTCTTTAAGAACTGGTATATTGTTACAGAGGGCTGTACGTAAGACTCCTTCATAATAGAAGTTTACCATTATAGGCTCTTCTTTCTTGACATCATCTTTGTCTGGTCTTATATAGCTGATTTCTTGATCTTAATGTTTTATCATTGGGTTCTATAGCTTTTTCGTTTAGTATTCATACTCCTACTTAATCAATGGTAGATCATTATTTTCTTATATTTATTCTTATTTGACTAAAGGATATTATAAGGCATATTTTTCTGCCTTTCTGAGGAGGGCCTTGAGCTTTCGTTAGTTTTTTATCCTTTATTGCTTATCTTTTATCTTCTATTTCTCTTTTTTTATCCTCTATTTCTCCTACCTCTTCTCTTTGTCTTTCCTCTTCTAAAAATATCGTCCTTCTTTTAAGAAGGTCGATAGGATCAAACGACCGGAGGACAACTCAATGTCCAAATACTTGGAGGCATGAGTTATCCTCCATCTTTCTTGTTGCACCATATGCACTAGTGCTTTCCTTTTCTATATAAATATATTCTTACAATAAGGTTATATTTTTTGTAGGTCCTTTTGACCCTACCTACAGCTGCAGGCACTAATAAATCATCACTTTCTTGATGACTTTATGGACGGCTTTCTTGCATTTATATTGATTATAAGATAATATAGCCTTTGATTAGATATATAATACTCAAACACTAAAACCATTATTTAATTCTTACGTCAATAACAACTAGATTCATTTTATATGATAACAGTATAACATGATCAAATCTAGATTAAAGTACTATTATCATGCATTATTAGCATAATTTTGTAGAATACGATATAAGTTTATGAAAAAGTTATTAATTTTCATGCCATATTCATTTTTCTCATAGATTTTTTTGATTCATCATCATATTTGCCTTTCTTTGTTCTTTATAATTTATATTTATTTTTTTAGGATTATATTTTGCTTATTATGCATTATTAATAAATAAAATTTTTGAAAAAATTAAAGGTTACTTTTTTAAGAGGATAATTAGATTCATGATGCTATTTGGGATCGAAAGATATGATTTTTTATGTTTTTTTTAAAATTAAATTATTAGGTTGAGATTGTTTTATTATAATGCAAGAAAGTATATTTAAAGAGGTCTTTTTGGTTTCTATGAATGCTTATAATATTATGTTAAGTTATTATTATACCGAAGCGTTCATTATGGATTGATTTGGCATTATGATGTTTGTTATTTTAAATTGAATCGATCTATTAGTATTTACTCCTGAGGCATTATTCAAGTAAATCATTATTAGCCTTTCAAGAATGATCATTAGAGAAATTATTTTTATGAATTAAAACAAAATGTGTCATTATGAACGTACATGATTTATGAAAAGGCGTTCAATTATCTACTTGAGTACGATTCTATGGAAAGTCATAAAATTTTTATGAAGTCAAGCTACTGAAAATTATTGCGCCAAAGCATTTCCTTGTCCTGGTAATAATTAAAAAATTACGTATCATCAATACAGATTATGTGTATAAAAGCTCTTTATCCATATTATTTCGCTGTTTTTTATCTTTCAAATTTATTTTTCATTATCAAATTCATTCTTTTTTTGTTTTTTCAGGCTAGCCTAAAGAGACTTAGATTTATTAAAATGTTTACTTCAATATAATCAACTCAAATGTCAAGATAAATAAGCCTTGTATTATCTTTTTACTTTGTTCTTGGTGTCTTTTTTATGTTGGTCATTCAACTTTAAAAATAAATATTATAAGTTTAGCAGAATGATAAACATAATCGAATATATAAATTGACAATATGCTATATGCAAAATATATATGGCCGGTCTTAAGAATTTCTGATATTCTATAAGACATATTTTACCATGACAATTTATATATGATTGCTATTTTATATATATATTTAATAAACAATCAAATTATGCTAATAATCATATATGATATGATTAAAAACTTAATTAACAATTATGATAGATTGATAGTGTCAATAAAAATATTTTTTCTATGATAATCGCTTTGATAGAACTTCTTCAATTTTTTTTATATTCATCAAATTCTTCATTTATTTGTTTTTATAACACTGTTTAATTGTTTTGAGGCCAAAATCAAATAAATATTCATAATTAACATCAATTTAATTGAAAATAAACATTTTATATTTTACCGCTTGTTTGCTAAGATCAATATAACATTTAAAATAATTAATTTAGTAGCAAAAATAAAAGTAATTTCTAGAGTAATACAAATAATTAATAATTAATCATAAACAGCTAAATTTGTATCAATAGAACACCTATTAGTACCTCGAAGATTATGAATAAAACTTAAACAAACTCAATATCTATCGATAATAAATAATACCCTTTCAGTAAGTAAAGAAGTTAAGGAGAAACTTAAATCTCATACATAGATAATTAGACCATCAGAAAAAAGCATCAATTATTCTATTAACCCTAATACCAATATCAATAATACCTTGTATACTTATAAAAGGACAAACAACATGAACAACATCATATCACCTGAAGAATAATCACTAAGGTAATAATTTTATAGATAGAATTAGATTAAAAAACAAATCTAAGCAGAAATGGTCGAAAATTTTAGATGAAGATAATATAACAACTTCAAGCAAACAAAGAAAATGTTCTATTGTAATGGAATTAATACTAATCATTTGAAGAAGATTACGAATATTAAGAATATTTATCAAAAAATAATATAAAGCTATCAATGATTTATCTAAAAATATCACAAATAACGTATTAAAATCAAAAAGTACCTTTCCTTTGAATCGTTATCAATAATACTAAAACAAGTAAGAAGACCAAGAAATTCATAACGAAGAACAGAACTTATAGATTGATGGTGTATATGATGAAAATTCATAAAAGATTTAAAGAATACTACTAAAGCTAAAAATACTTCCAAGTCAATTTGATCGAATATCCTAATGAACTCAACTAATAAATAGATAACCTTGAAGAAAGACTCAAAGATAAATCGCTATAAGATACATGATATTTATATTCTTCGATAAGATCTATTTTAGATAAATATTTAACATATGTACTAATTCTTTATTTCAACATTTTATTTTATTGATACTGTATGTATAATTATATTTAATATATGATCTATTCCTAAATATTTAAATCTTAAATGATTAAATACAAATTCTGTCAGATAAAAGTATATTTAATTTATATTGTTATTAGTATCATTTCAAAAAAATATATAATATCAAAAGACAAACATCTTTATTTCTTTATTATACTCCTCTTCCGTCTTCAACAAACTTAATTGCAAAGGGTTTAACATCTCTACCCTAAAATAATACCCTTATCTCAATAGCATATTAGACAGATCCACCTCAAAATTAATCTATATAACCCTCATATCAACAGGCGCTCTAAGTTCTATATCAAATTCTACAGCCTACAACAAACAAAAAGGTTAATTCTGTTTTATATAAAAACGTTAATATTATCTTTGAATACTTAATGGCAAATCTTTTATCTCTGATTTTTATGTAGTTAAAGGATACTCAGCCATAAATGATGATATATATTATCGATGCTTCATACCATAATTCGTTTTAAAGAATCTTTATGTATTTATTTTGTTCAATCTAGCAAAATATTGTTTTGAGTATTATGATATTCCGATGAAGGAATAACCGTTTTGAGATGGTGGAGTTATCCAGATATGAGAGTTATAGTATTTAGGGAGAGATGAGAGTTGGTCTGGCAATCTTTTCATGTTTGATAATATTGACATAGATATATTTTATAAAT
>Ga0169931_10006108_pt1 | contig 18234 bp, 17 predicted proteins | sample Kivu_15m_20L_FD_129675 | JGI IMG/M metagenome (GOLD analysis project Ga0169931, IMG submission 129675) | Freshwater microbial communities from Lake Kivu, Western Province, Rwanda to study Microbial Dark Matter (Phase II) - Kivu_15m_20L... | ecosystem: Environmental > Aquatic > Freshwater > Lake... | reverse complement strand
TGAGAAGAAAACTTCTACTTCTTTCCAAAGATGTTCGTTGTATTCTTGCCACAATTCCTTGGAAATTCCACCTTCACCAAACTCGACCGGCCCCAACCCCACACTGCCAATAACTTCATTACGCCTATGAGATTCAACCCAATTCCACAATTCCTTGCCATAACCGAAGTTTTCGGACTCAGTACTAGAAGTCCAAACAGCCTTGTCCAACATGCCAAGCAGCGCATTGACAAGTACACCAGGCATACAATATACATCTGGCTCTATAACCCTCCAACCATCTTCGTCTGGGTCATTATAGGCCCACAAACGAACCCACAATGCATCATCATCGCCATAAGCAATAACGACATCCATCTTCTTGTCCTCTTCATTGTCCACGAACTCCTTCTTGTACAACAAAAGATTTTCCACTCCTCCAAAGGTAATAAAATCACCATCAATTTCAATACCAACAGTCTTAAATATATCCAACACAACAAACCCCTTTCAGGTTTACTAGATCCCCATACCCCCGTGGGCACGTTAAAAGATCTAAGGAGACGTATATATTCACTATTACCACCTCATAAATTTTTCCCTATTTCTACCCCTATTGATTTTTATATATCTGTATATACCCCTATATAGGTTCAGAAAAAATCCAAGAAATATCCTGTTCTCAGGTTGCAAAGGCCAAGTGGATGTGATAGGTTCTCTCCCAAGTCGGAAATGGCCGGCGATAATCACCAAAAAGGAAAGATACCTAATGGACTACATGTGTTGTGATAAATGTGGATCAGAATTCATCATCAAAGATGCTGTATCTACATCTCTAAAATGCCCTGACTGTTCTCAATGGGTAGATCTAGAGCCAATATCAGCGTACTCATCAAGCTACTACGGTAAAGGTTACTCAGACGAGTATGTAGACTTTGATATGGACAACTATGGATACGATGACTGATTTGAGACAGACAATGCCTAACAAAACACAAAGATCACTAATAGTAGGATCTCAGAAGTTATTTCAAGCTAATAACATACTGACAGAGTTTGCAGTAGGACATGATGTCTATCTGTTCTCCTACGATAAAAGCCTATCTTTAACAGCTAACACTAAAGCTCTATTTAGAGATTTACTTGTATATTTAAGAGAAAATTATGATCACATAGTCTTTATGGGTTATGGTGTAGACTGTAATATCCTCTATGGAATGTGTCTAGACAAAAACTTGTACTTTGATGCCGGCGTTTTTGTAAATTATGAAGAGCTAGATGAAATAGTTCCTCATCGTGTTCACAATCGCCTAGATGCACAACAGTCCAAGATCTACAGCTTTACCACCAAGGGCAATAAAAAAAGACCAGTGGAATACACCACTGATCATCAATATGTAAAGTCTTTGTTTGGAAACATTAGATCCAAAAGATTAGCTCAAGAAATCTTTGGATGTGTAGTGTATGGAGCATACAACCAGAACTATCTGTCTGGAGAACCTACAGAATTTATAAGCTAGGTACTAGCCTCGGCTTGGACCAATGTACAGTTGATGTACTTCGTCTGGGCCGAGGTCTTTTACTATGTCCTCTACATCTTTTTTTATGATCTTGGACATCTCTAGAATGAGTTCCCATTCTTCCATGGAGAACACGGAGAACACTATTTCTCCTCTATTTGACACATGACCTGTGATCATCTTTTCGTCAGTGTCCATACCTTCAGGTAATAAAAAATCCATGAACTCTTGGCGAGACACTTCGTTCTCAAAAAAGCTCATGAACTGATCAAAAAAATCCATTAAGTTCCTATCTATAGATGGATGTATTATCTATAGTAACGTTGAGAAGTTAAAAAAATTCCAAAAAATTTTGTCGGCGGAAAGGTGGAGCTACTTAGACATTGATTTAAACAACTCATAATAAGAAACGTAATTATCAACCTGTGAGGGTTTCTGTTTCTTTTCTGTTATCTTTTTTGTTTCCGACTTAATTATTCTGTAATGTCTAATTACTTTCTTCATCAATCTCCACCCAATAGTCTCCGCAGTCACGACATCTTATGTCATAACGCTGTTTGTTATCTTTGCAATCTTCTTTAGGCAGAGCGCTGAGTATTAGATTTGGAGGGTACTTGCAATCAGGACACGATGTCGGTTGGAAGACCATTTTTGATCTGTTCCTCAAGCTCTTTCACTAGATTCGGATCTTGCTTTATTTTATCAATAGCGTTGTCTCTTCCTTGTGAGAAGGACTCTCCTCTATAGTAAACCCAAGCACCTCGTTGTGTAAAGATTCCTTTTTGTAATCCTACATCAAGAAGACAACCAAAGTTATCCACACCTTTACCATAGTAAATATCAAACTCCGTGACCTTAAGGGGTGGAGCCATCTTGTTCTTAATGACTCTGGCTTTTACTTTGATGCCAATAGATTCTCCAGCTTTATCCTTGAGATCTTCTTTCTTGCGAACATCAATGCGAACAGATGCAGCATAGGGTAGTGCTTTACCACCTGGTGTTGTTTCTGGATTACCGAACATGATTCCAATCTTCATACGAATCTGATTAATGAAAATAACAAGAGTCTTATGCTCATTAGCAAGACCTACAATCTTACGAAGACCCTTTGCCATCATGCGAGCTTGCAAGCCCATCTGATTAGATTCCATGTCTCCTTCAAGTTCAGCCTTTGGCACAAGTGCTGCAACCGAGTCAATAATAACTACGCCTATCTCACCAGTGCGGATTAACTTATCTGCAATCTCTAATGCTTGCTCGCCATAATCAGGTTGAGCTAAAAGTAGCTCATCAAGATCTACTCCAAGAGCCTGCATGTAAACTGGGTCAAGAGCGTGCTCTGCATCAATGTATGCGCACTTTAGGCCCATCTTTTGGGCCTGTGCGGCAACTGATAAAGATATTGTAGATTTACCAGATGCTTCTGGTCCGTAGATCTCAACCACTCTACCTAAAGGTAGTCCACCATTACCAAGAATCATGTCTAAAGACAACGCTCCAGTTGGTACCGATGGCCATGGTTGAACATCTGAAGTTCCTAGGCGCATAACTGCACCAGCACCAAACTGTCTTTCGAGTTGGGCAATTGCTAATTCTAGTGATTTATCGTCTGCCATGACTCTATTTTACCATATCCATGTTCTTCTGCTTGCGGTTAATCTCTTTTATTTCCGCAACTACTTTGTGTCTTAGTTCTCTAAGAAGTTTTTTTGATTGCCAATCATTACCTAGGATTGCAATGTCAATTTTTTGAAGCAACTGATAAAACTCTTCAAGCCTATGTGAACTATAAGTCATATAACTCTTTCTAATTTATAAATGATATACTTGTAGGGTAGACAATTCGTAGTATACAAGATTTGGAGTTTAAATGAAACGAGTTCCATCAGGTAACATTGATGTCAAATTAGAATTTCAACGAGCAATGGTTCTTCTTTATAAAAGATTTAATACCGTAGATGATTTTTTAAGATACTGGCATTTTTCCGGCCCATGTTCTTACCCGCATCCTTCAATAGAAGATATTTCGTAAACTACTTGACAAGATTCACATTATGTGAGTATACTCCTATATAAGAGAAGTAAGGTAACCAAAGTGTCCTCAACACAAGCGTTAACTATCATCTTCTTATCTAGATAAGTTTACTTATATAAGTACACTTATATAATGTAGCATCTTGTTTTTAGAAAAAAATACTTTTAAAGTGTTACTATTCTTGAAAAGCAGATCAGAGGCTACATATGAATATATATCAAATCTATGTGCCAGAACTTGCAACTTATGTTAAGTATAAAGTTCTTGAGCCAGAAGAAGCCAAGGCACTTCTGTCTGAAATAGAAGACAGACCAAATAAAGAGTATAGAAAAGCAATTCTTGAATCGGTTATTTTTAATATAAAAACTGATGTATCGGAGTCGCTAAGAGCAATGTCTCGTGCCGCAGCTGAAAAATGCCTAGATGCTTTATACGCTGGATGTATAATGCTTAACCCTGGCTTGGACATAGATCAGTGGATTGATTTAGCATATACGAAAAATAATGTAACTATACGTCCTCAGCCTAAGACTAAAGACGATTTGCCCGACTTAACAGATCTTCCACCTGAGTTGGAGGACTTTTTTAATAAGAGCGCTAAACGAACATCAGAAGCTAAGCCTAAAACTAGGCCTAAAAAAATTAGCAAAGAAAGATTTTTAGGACTAGAGTCTTATTTAAAGAAAAATATTATAGGACAAGATGAAGCCATTGGAGCAATATGCTCAGCGCTAAAAAGAACATATGCTGGAATGAACGATGAGAATAGGCCAGTGGGCGTATTTTTATTTGCTGGAGCTTCTGGTGTAGGTAAAACACATCTTGCTTCGTCACTTCATAAATATCTTTATGGTAGTGAAAGCTCTATGGTAAGAATAGACTGTGGAGAATTTCAACATAAGCATGAGAATCAAAAACTTATTGGATCTCCTCCAGGTTATATAGGCCATGAAGATGGCGGTCAGTTAATTAATCTTATTAAAAGGTATCCAAATACAGTTGTTTTGCTTGATGAAGTTGAAAAAGCGCATCAAGACATTTGGAATACATTTTTAAGAGTTTTTGAAGATGGAACTTTAACCGACAATAAAGGTCGTCAAGTTAGTTTTAAAAACACAATCATTATCATGACAACCAATCTTGGTAATGAAAAAATATCAGACGAGCTTTTAAAGACGTCTGCTGGATTTACTGGACGAATCGACTTTGCCTCAAAAACTCAGCAAATACCAAAAAGAGAAATCATAGAAAAAAATACTAAAGAAGCAGTTCGTAAACATTTTAAACCAGAGTTTGTCAATAGAATTGACAAGGTGATTGTGTTTAATCATCTTTCAAGAAAAGATCTATTGCAGATTGCAGAAATAGAAATGTCTGTAGTTAAAACTAAACTTTTAAATAAAGGCTACTCTTTAATTTACACAGACTCTGTAGTAGATGCTTTAATAGATAAGGGTATAGATACAATTAAAGGCGCCAGGGGCCTATCTCAGATAAGGCGAGACCACATTGAAAACTCAATTGCTGATACAATAATGCAAGACCAAGTTCCAAAAGGTACAGTTTTCTATATCGACTATAGTGATGATTTTGTGATAAAATTGAATAAACCAAAAAAACAACAAGAAAATAAGGACTAAAATGACAGAAGAAGAAAAAATGTTAAGAGCTAAATTTTATTTAGCACCAGCAAGTGTTTCTTTTGAACAATTAAAAGAAATGAATGCAAAGTTTACTTCATATCCAGGTCTAACAAAAGATCAAGCTAATGAACTGTATGATAATCTTCAAAAGTTTAAGGAGTCTTTAGATAAAGATAACGTTGCAGTCTGGATAAATGGAGTAAAGAAAGTAAGATGAACACACATCCAAAACCAAACAAAAGATATACTCCACCTACAACTAGATCAGTTGGCTCATACAGAAAATGGGTTAGAGCTAAAAGATTTCCAAAGTACATAGATAAACTATTTAGTTAGGAATCTATATAAAATTAATTACTATTCCATTGTACATTTAAATTACATTGGAGGTAATTATGCCCCCTGGTCAGGGATACCCAGCAAAAAATAGTCGATATACGCCCCCGAAGTCACGCGCCCAGAAGACTCCGGGTCGTGACGCAGCACTTAAAAATATGGTTATGGGTCTTGGAGCTGGAAATATGGGTGATTCGCAAACTGCGAGAAACGCTCAAAATGCAGCTTTTGATCGAATGGAAAGAATACGAGCATTTGATGAAAATGTTGCACCTGGTTTATCAAGTAGAACTGGTAGGCCTCCAGGCGCAAGAGGTAGAATTGTTCCAGGTCTTGGTTCAGGGCCAGACTATACGGGAGCAAACCCTGCAGCACTTAGGGGTCCAGCTGGAAGTGGGTACGGTTCATTAATGACCAAAGGTCAGGCTGCAGCCGTGGGTAGAGCTACTCAAAGTGGAAAACTTGGAAGACTCCCAATGGCGGGAGTGGCTACCAAGACTAAGGGTTATGGTCCAGCTGCTTTAGGACAAAGGGCTCCTTTAGCACTACCTGCGGCAGGTCAATCAATGGCTAGTCCAGCTGGAACTGGATATGGATCTATAGTTACAAGAGGTGATGTTCAAAGGAATATGGACGGCCTTGCTGCAAGAGCAAGAAATCGTCCAGGCACCGCTCTAGAATTATATAGAGGTGGCCCACCAGCTGTTGTAAGAGGATCACAAAATGCCCCAATTACAACACCTAACAGAGGCCCATTAGAACTTGGTCCTGGCCCTAGTACAACTACAACGTCACCAGGAAATCCAACAAGAGCAATAGATGAGACCATTAGACGCGGACGGACCTTCTGGCAGACGGACGTTTTTCTAGAAAAGGATTGTTGATAGGAGCAGGAGCAGCTGTAGTTGCCGGTCTTGCTTATTCGGGAAGAAGAGGAGAAGGGTCTTCTGGGGGAAGAGCATCTCAGTATAGATATTAAAAATAATGTAAGGTGATAATGTGAATGAATGGAAAAACTATATAAATTCAAATGGAGATTTTGAACTTCCAAATTTTTTATATAAAACAATAAATGATTTAATGAAGCAGTCTTTAGATATGGGAACTCTTTTATCTGGAGATCAACATAAGCTAAGAGCTTATAAAGAGCAAACAAAAAAACTATTTAAATCACGCTGGTTTGATATAGCAGAAGCTCTTGAATTCTTTGGCATTATAGATAAATGTGGATGTCATGCAAGTGGTAAAGATTTTTACTGCGAGATTTGTAAAGGCGCAAGATATATTCCAACAGCAGTCCTTACTCCTGATGAGATGAGAGAGATTGGCATTTTTGTTGGTGCGGGTCAAAATATAAACTTGATGGAAAAGCTACAGAAAAGTATTTCCCAGGTAATACAAGATTTATAGATGCAATGCCCAAGATGCGACAGTAAGATGCAAAACATTGTAGAGTATTTTACTGAGCACGAAGAATTTGTCTATACAAAAGAGTTTTACTGCACCCGCTGCAAGAGTTGTGTTATTGAACATTTTGATAAAATAGGTTTTATTGGAAGCGAATGGATTGATTTTAATGTCTAATGTAGAAAAATACGAAAAAGAAAAATTCCTTCAAGGATTTGAATCTTTAAGGCCAGATCTATTCTTGCCCGAGTCTTATACTGATGAAGAAAAAGAAAAAGTAGCTGAACTAGTAAGGCCACAGAGGACTAAGACATCAATGTTTTCGTCCATACCTATGACCTGTGAAACATATAAGTGCGTCTTTGCCGATACATGTCCGCTTATGAAAGAGAATTTAGCTCCAGCCGGAAAACCATGTCCAATTGAAATGTCAATAGTTTCGCAGTTTACCTCAGACTACATGCATCAGCTAGAAGTTAATCCAGAAAATCTTGTAGAGGTTTCAATGGTAAGAGATTTAGTTGATCAAGAAGTTCAATACATGAGAAAAACAAAACTTCTTGCTAAAGAACATTTTATCCAAGAAAACGTAATTGGCGTAGATCAAGATGGTCAGCCAATTATGAAAAAAGAACTGCATCTAGCAGTGGAACTTGAGGATAAACTTCATAAGAGAAGAAAAGATTTACGCAATCAACTCCTTGCCACTAGAGAGGCAAAAGCAAAAATGGGCCAGACACAACTTGATACCGCACAAGCTATTTCAGATATTTTGGATAAAGTCCAGGGTATAGAAAAAGAAAGACAAAAGCTCATTAGGCAAAAGACTGGTCAAATAGATGTTGATGAGTATATAGAAATAGACCCAATAAAAGATCAAGAAGATGAGACTATATAACCCTGATGATACCACTAGATATGAAAGGCTAGTAAGATCACTTACTGGTCAAATGGAGCGGTGGATTAACCGCCAAGGGTAGACAAACATCTTCAATAACAGCTGAGCAACTAAATAGAATATATGGATCTCCAGAAGAGATATTTGCTAGACATCAAGCTTTTGAAGACGAATATTATAGGCTATTAGAACAGCCTAATCAACGAGCTAAATTTGCAAAAGTTGATATGGATTTACAGAGAAAATCTGGACGAATAGATTTAACTCTATTAACCTATGAAAATCAACAAGCTTTAAAACAGCAGTATAGAAAACAAGTTTTAAGGGTTGACGAACTGTTTGACCAAGTGGGTCTTCCAGGAATGGAATTTAAATCTTCTAACTTATATTCTGCATTATTGAAATATGATGTTGGCGATACCACCTCTCCTATGGGTGAGATGTTAAATAGGATGTTTCTCAATATTAATCCATTAAAAGATGGATTTGAATCAATAAACTTTGGCGCGTCAAATATAATGGATACTAGAGCTTTTAAACAGCTCATGGCTTCTAAACAAATTGATGCTAGCCAAATTGATCTTAGTAAAACTTTAACTTTTGACGTAGAAACAACAGGTGTTACTGCTGATTCACAGATTAGACAATTTTCTTATCAACTTGGAGATGGAGAAGTAAAAACATTTAACTTTAGAAATCCTATCATGGATAACGCAACAGTCACAAAGTCTGGCATAAGTTACAGAATGTCTGATTTTGTTAACTTAGGGTCAGAATCTGAAATAAAAGAAATGTCCGAATTTGCTGCTGAGTCAAAAAAACTATTTACATTAATGGAAGATACAAATTTAGTTCAACACATTTCAGCACACAACGCACGATTTGACTTAGGGCAGTTTGGAAAAACCCTTCATGCAATAGGAGCTTTTGATGCAGATGAAGAATTAAGACAGCAATACTTTAGGATTTTAGATAAAACTTTTGACAAAGATGATTTTTTGATAGATACAGCAGAGTCAATGAGGTCTTATTTTACAGATGAAGCTTCAAGAGTAGTAGGAGAAACTGGCGATAGAGCATCAAGGTTAGTTAGTCAATTACTTGGACCAGAAACAATAACTAAAGCTGGAATTGGAGGAAGTTCTGCTATTGTCAGCGTTGAAAACCTAGCATTAAATAGCAATATATTTCAACTAATAGAAAAACACGAGCAAGACTTTGCCCAAGAAATTACAAAAGGCCTAAAAGCTGGATCACACAATGCAGATGTTGACGTTGCAATTCAAGCTTCAATAAAAAGAATGCAAATAAAAAGTGAAATGAATCAACTAGGTGGAGATAGGCTAACCTTTAGATTTGATGAATCTGGTCAAGCCATAGGAGATCCTCTTAGCGAGTTTGAAACTTATGCTAGATCTAGAGTATTTAAGTCTTCGGCAGTGACTACAACTACAAACATAGCAAGCGTTCAGCACATATCAGATGCCGTAGGCTCTTATCTAAGAACAGACAAAGGAATGCAGGGAGTTCAATTAAGAGCATCTGGAGCTAGCTTTGGTCTGGATTCTGGAGAAGGAATATTATCTTTTAGCGAATCTGCTAGAAACTATGAATTTAGAGTTTTTGGAAGCGACACGGCACAAAGAGTTGAAACATCAACTGCAAGAGAATATATAACTAGAACTTTAAATGAGGCTATGTCAGCGGGAGAAGGAGTTGAAAGTACTATAAGAGTTGGAAGCGAAGCAGTAAATATTGGCTTAAGGAACATAGCAGATGAATCTATTTTAGACTTAGGTTTTTCTTTCACTTCTGCTTCAAATGCAGACGCAATGACAAGAGCTAGTTCTGTATTAGCCTCAGAAGGTTTATCAGCAATACCTGCCGCTACAACTAATGAGGACCTTTTAATTAGATCGCTTGGATTAACTAATGAACAGTTTGGCACTAGTCAATCTTTTGGAAATATTATTCAAAGAATAACCAATAAACAAAATCAATCTCCAGTTCAACAAGTTAGAAATCCACTTGAATATAATGTTGATGTATTAAATTCTTATACTGCTAATGTGGCAAAAGCTGGTCTTCCATTTTCTACAATAGGTGAGGCCAATAGAATAATGTCAGTTGGTATGGCAGAAGCTACCGCTTCAATTGGTGAAGCAGCTGGCATTAATTTAACCCACGGAAGAAATGCAAAGCTAACAACTGAAACCGGTCTATCATTTTTTCAAATGCAAACAGCAACAAGAATAGGTAATCTAACTGCTGATCCGATAAATCCACTTAGACCAAAGTCTAAGATAATGGCTGGTTTCACGAATATGTTTGAAATAGGTCAAGACGAAACTACTGGCAGACAAACTTTAAGAGTAAGAGCTTTTGAAGGTTTGGATAATTTAGGTGGCGATATAATGTCAACCGACCTTAATAGATTTACCTTAAGCTTTGTTTCTGGTTCTGGCGAAGGCGATACGGCAATGCCATCAAGGGTAAACCTTGTTTATAAAGTTCAATCAGAAACAGCAGATTTAGAATCAACAAGACTAGCAAATTATATGTTAGACAACGCACAAACTTTCCAAGAAAGTATGAGGCAGATGGCTGGCGACGATGCAAGAATGAAGTCATATATAGATGAATTAGTTCAATTTACAACAATGCCAACTGAAGGAGACATGAGATCGGCAACTGCAGCAAGATTGGCAGAACAAATTAGAGAGACAGGTTTTGTAGCAGGGTATGTTGAAGGCGACGCAGCAGAAGGAATTGAACAAGCTGCTAGAAGAGCTGGAATTGACATGGTAGAAAATGATGTTAGACTACAAAGTCAAGCTATGAGAATAGCTCACGCAGATGCTGGTTCTGGGACATTGACAATGTCTGCAATGTCGGACTTAACTGCAGATGACATAGTAGGTAGGTCATCAAGAGTTGCACAGGAAGAAACATTTGCAGCTTTAGATAAAGCAACAGAATTAAACGAAATTTTTAATGACGCCGGTAAAAAGAGAAGAGCTAGAAGAGTTGTGACAGCTGCTCAAAACTCTGCTGCTACAGATGAAGCAATAGACCTAAGCCGTAGGCCAGCAATGGACTTCTCTACTAGAATGACAGATTTCTATATAGCTAATAAACCTAAAATAGGTTTTGCTGCATTAGGGCTCGCTGTGGCTGGAGCTGGTTACTATATAGCTAAGAATAGAAGAGAACAAAGTCTTTATGAAGAGACTAGGGAAGTTCAAAATTTTGAACCAGCAAGTCCAAGAACGCAAAGACCAAACTTTAATGCAATGTCAAGTCCTCAAAGCACCAGAAGAGACCCATTGGTAACAGCGGGAGTTGTCGGCAATTTAGACAGAAATAAAGTTAATCACACTAGAATGGGTCCAAATAAATATAACCATTTATACGGGAATTAATTAATATGCGTGGAAAACTAGCAAACATAGGAAGAAGAGCAGCAGGTGCAGCCAGATCAACTCGCGGTCTTGCCGACAACAAGGCGGTACCTTTAGCACTTGGTGGAATTTTTGCTGCAGGAGTTGTTGGAGGCTCTGCTAGGTCTGTGCTAGATCTTGGAAATGAAGCTGCATTTGGAGATCAAGATGCGGATAGGTATTTCTTAGGAGAAAGAGGTCTTAGTCCAGGAACTATATTAGATTCGGCTACCGGATCTGGAATTGCAGCAGGGGGGACAGTCCTTGGCGGTGCGCTGGGTGCAGCTGGTGGAGGTATGCTAGGAGCCGGTGTTGCTTCTATGTTAAAGGATACAAATCTTACTGACGACGTAAAAATTCCTACAAAATTTGCAGATGATATACCTTTAATTGGTGGTAAAAAAGTTCCACTAGGTGGAACTACAGTTTTAAGCGCAAACAGAGGAAAAGGCGCAAGAAGCTTAGCCAAGATGGGCAGAGGTGGTTTAATCGCTGCGGGCATTGGAGTGGGAGCGGGCATTGGAGCCTCTGCTTTTGTTGCAAGTCACGTAAATAGAAATAGAGATTTTTATAAAGCAAACCCGTATAGTAGAGGTTCTGCAATGCAAGCTTCTTCAACTGGAGCATACGGAGACATAGTTCTCGGAATGCATAATAGCAGGAGGGGTTAATGGATCCAGAGGAAAATGAACTAGGCGGAAATGATGTTCCATTAGCATTTAGAATGATGGAAGACATCCCTGGGATTGCGGCATCACTGGGATTTGCACAAAGAAGAGCCACTAATACTTTAATGCGTGGTGGATTTAAGGATGACCGTCGTTTTGGCCCAGGTAAATACGGTGGATTTACAAGAAGTGGAGAACTAGTACAGCCACGAGCATCCGCCTATTATGGAAGAAGAGGCTATCTAAACTTAGATGATGTTTCTCCAGGAAGGGCAATGAGGTTAGCTGAAAAACATGGAGTTAGTGCTGTTGGAGGTAGAGTAGAAAGAAGAGCCACAAGACTGGCCAATGCCGCTGGCACTGCAAATGCAAAAATGGCTTTTGGTAAAACATCTAGAATGAATCATCTTACTGCAAGGCCTAGAGCTTTGAATAGATTTAATTCTTTAGCAATGTTTAACGCTTCAGAAAAAACAGCATTTTATTCACCATTTCAAGTGATGGCAAAAATTGCTGGCAGTCAAGCTATAAAAAACGAAGCATTTAGAAAAGCAGTTTATGGAGCTGATGCAACGAGAGACTCTCTTAAGGGTGAGCAAATTTTTGCTCGTGGAACAATATCAATGATCACAGCTGGAAGAAAGCTTGACTTGTTAGAAAGAAAAGCAAAGTTTCTTCCAGATGGTACAGCGGCTAATAGAGCTGCAAGAAAAGTTTTAAAAGCTCAAGAACAGGTTAGAAGACTAGCTAAAATGAATAATCCAGCAGCACTGGCTGGAATTAATGAGGCAATAAGCGCGGGGCAGAAAGTTGGATTAACTGGAAATTTGATGGCTCAAGCTGGAGGTACTCAGGGAACAAGATTCATATCAGGTTATGCCAGAGGTGCTCTTGGAATGGGTACAGCGGACAGTTTAGCGGTTAAGCACTTAGGTGCAGCGCTTGGAGAACAGGGACTGAAAAGATCTGGAACAGCTGTAGCAGAAAAAGCTTTACAAGAAGGTGTATTTAAAACTCTTGGATTTAAGAGGACAATGCAAGCAGCTACAACAAAACAGGGATTTATGGCACTTGGCACAAGAACAGCAGCTATGGCTATTCCTGGGTTGAACTTATTGGCTACAGCTTCTCTTGTTTATGATCTTGGCAAATTGGGTGGACACTTAGTTAAAAGTGGCGTCAATTTAGCAAAAGATGCTGTAAAATCTATGAAAGGCTCTATTGATAAACCAATGTTTGGAATGGGCTACAAAGACAATGAGGTGGCTGCCACATCAAGGGCTAGAGGTGTTATGGCAATTCAAAATTCAAGACTAAATGCAAGAAGCATGCTTGGATCTGAAGGATCTATGATGGCAGCACATTTTGGATAATTATGAGTTTATTAGAAACAGCTAAAGAATTTAGAAAAAAAATAGAACAGCTTCCAAGAGAAGACATTCTTGAAATCTTGCGCATGCAAGATCCTGAGATTATTAAACAGGTTAATAGAATTGAATGGGTATTTCAAAATAAACTTCAACATCTTAACTGGAAAGATGGAACCCCTATTTCTTCTAGGCCATTGACAAATTATGAACTTTCTTTATTAGTAGATGAGCCTTTTGAGCTTAGTAAAGAACTACTTTCAATGGGTATTACCGGAGAGCAACAGAGGCAGGTTCATCTAGCAAAAGATCCATGCGTATGGGGAAAGCATTTTTTAGGAGCTGAAACTAGAGTTTATCAAACTCTTATTTTACGCGACCCATCACTAAGAAAAGTTCTTAGAGCAGGTCGTCGTCTTGGTAAAACTTTTAGTATGGCCTTGTATCTACTTCATTATAGTTACACCCACAAAGACGGAAGATCATTAGTTATTGCACCAATGAAAACTCAAGTAGAACTAATCTATCAAGAAATATTAAGATTAGCTTCTAAGAGTGAGATGGTAGCCAATTCTATAACCAGAAAAGTAACTTCTCCTCAATTTATGATTCAATTCTCCAATGGATCTACAATTAGATTCTTTACCTCTGGTATGAGATCAGGTGGCAAATCAGACGTAGCTAGAGGTCAAGAGGCACATGTTATTGTTCTTGATGAAATGGACTACATGCACGCTGATGACCTTGATGCTCTTTACGCAATGCTTCAGAAAACAGCAGAAGATCAACCAGATAAAGTTTTAATTGGAGCATCAACTCCAACGGGTAGAAGAGAAAGATTCTGGGAATGGTGTACTTCAAATACTAGATTCAAAGAGTTTTGGTTTCCTTCATACTGTAACCCATTTTTTAGCAAAGACCAGGAAGAAGAATTTAGAGAAGAATATTCTGAATCTGGATATCGTCATGAAATTGAAGCAGACTGGGGCGAAGACGCCGAAGGAGTATATCCAAGAAAGTTTGTTGATAAATCTTTTATAGATCCAGGTTGGAGTTATGAAGCAGAAATAACTTCTGCCAGAAACTTTTATACAATAGGAGTTGACTGGGATAAGTACGGAGCAGGAACTAATATTGTTGTTCTTGAAATGTGTAATGAAAATTATGAAGATGAAAAATTTGCGAACAAAGCTCGAGTTTGTTATAGAGAAGAAATTCCTAAATCCGAGTTTACCCTAACAAAAGGTGTAAATAGAATTGTTGAATTAAATGATATTTTCCAACCAAAGCACATTTATGTAGACAGAGGGTTTGGTGAAGTTCAAGTAGAACTTCTTCATAAATATGGAGTAGAAAATCCTTCTTCTAAGCTGAGAGAAAGAGTTAGAGGAATTAGTTTTGGCGAGAATATAGAAGTCAGAGATCCATATACAAAACTTCCTATCAAAAAAGAAATAAAACCGTATATGGTTGACAACTTAAGACAATATCTAGAAAAAGAAGCAATAGCTTTTTCTGCATTGGATGAAGAGTTGTATATTCAATTAATTTCTTATGTAGTAGTAAAAACAACCTCTACTGGAAGACCAGTTTTTGAAGCTGGAGGTTCAGCAGTTGACCACGCACACGATGCGCTGATTTTAGCGCTATTAGCTGTTACTGAAAATTATGGAGCTCTTCACAAAATAAACCTTGCTGCAAAAGCTGGAACATTTTCAAATACCTTTTTTATGCCTAGGAAGATAGATGAAGAAGATGGTGAAGAAAAAATAGAAGTAATATCTAGGGACACATTAAAATCCTCTAGTACAAGTAATGGAAGAAAAAAGATTAGAAGAGCAACCATAAGCAAATCTGTAACGAGAAAGATGTTCTAACATGAGTATAAATAGCGCAGAGCAGTATCAGGCCGCTAGTTCTAGAATATTTAATGATTATTCTGTTTCTGAAGGTTCAAGCAATTCTCTTAAAGAAGAAGATCAGATAAGAAGAACTAAAGAAGAATATAATGATCTAAATAATTATTCTACTCTTTCGTTTAAAAAGCCATATAAAATTCCTTTAAATGTAGTTAAAACAAAAGTTTTTAAAATCAATTTAGAAATGCAAGAACTACTTGATGCACTTGAGTCTTTATTAGACAGGGTCTACATAAATCCATTTTTAGACAATGATATAGAAGAATGTCATTTTAGTTTATGGGAAGAAGTCAGAAAAAATAATCAAAAACTATTTCAACCAAACTTACAAGAAGGGCTGGCATACGTAGGTGGATCTCCTTTGTTCAATGAAACAACAGGAGAATATATATCGCAAGAAGTTTTTAAAAATCCAGAATACATTTCATTTAGACAGTATCTGTATGCAGAACAGCATGCCTGCAGAGGCTGTAGAAAATTCGTAAAAGAATATGACAGATTAATTTCTCATTCTGTTTTTGTTCATTTATTTGACTTTAGATATTATGTAAAACTTTTATTACACGAAGCACACTGCATAAAAGAATCTTTATTATACGATTTTGGAGATGATTATGAAGACGAATCACAGCAACAAGCCGCAGCATTTTATTTTTCATGGGCAAAGATGGCAGAAAACCATTCGAGGCTCATTACCGAAGAACTCGCAAGGCAGGCAGACTCAGTCCCAACTTCCGAAGTGGATAATATCTCAAAAAAACAAGCAGCACAATTCCAAGCGTTTTTTTCGATTCGAGTAGCATCATATACAGAGGCTGTTGATAATCTTTTATTTTCCTTGAAGAAAGATTTAGAAGATACTTGTGAAGTCTTTTATAAAAGATTTGTAGCTCCATCGCTTAGGTTTAAAACAAAAGTTGCAGCTCCGCTAGAGCTTGATTTATTAACAACATCTTTAGGAACCGCAGCTCCAATTCTTTCAGAAGAAGTAATTACTGCTGTAAATGCATTTAAAGGTAATTTTGGATCAATACTTACTGACATGGTTCAAAGAAGAAATAATACGCAGTCAAAATTTGATAAGCTATTAAGCTTTAATCTTCAAAGAAAAAAATATATAGCTTACATAGACAGCCTTGCGGTTAAAGCTAGTTCTAGGCCTAAAATAGTTCTTTCTAACGTTGAAGACAAAACTTCTGAGTTGTTTGATAGTATATTTATAGATAAGAGTAAAAGAGAAAGTCTAAAATCATCTCATGATAATTTAGATGATTTAAATACAGATTCTCATCCACAATATTTGATGAGATCTGGTGGAAATATTTTTGGGGATATCTCAGTTGCAGAAGGTGTGACTATTGATGGAGTTGACTTAGACCAACACGCCCATACAGGAGAAGATGGAACGGTAAAGATAAAGTCTACAGATATTGACTACGAATCAGTTAGATCTGAAACTGTTCTACTAGAAACCGAAGAAGGTAATGCCTTGCAGGTCTCAATAGACTCGTTCCTTGCCTCAATTAAGCAGGGTGGCGCTCCTTCTGTAGATGCGGTAATATTGATGTCTATTCCTGATGAATTTAAAGATAAATACGAATTTGAAATAATGTACGTGGAGAATCAGTAAAATGTCATGGTTTAAACCTCTTAAGGATTCAATAGTTGTAGTTCAAGAATCTGAATTAGTTTATTCTTCTTTTGTTCATATTCCAGTAAAAAGAAAAATATACTTCAATTACTTAAATAATGATATAGAAGCTGGTGAACAAATATATGCTAATTTAGATAATAAATTTGTTAACAAATATATAGATTCTTCTCTTCAAGAAGTCACTGACCATTATTCTTATATAGTTGTCTACGAAGACTCCGCTGATGATAGCTTTTTTACTCCAATTAAAAGTAGAGCAGTAGGAAACATCCTTTATTTTAATGCAGTAGAAAAAATTGAAAAAGATACTGGTTACACAAAATATTATAGTGTTTATTATGGTGCCACAAATATAAAATATTTAGAAGCTATAGAAATAGAAGGCAATGATTATTATCAAAAACTTGCACCAGAAAACATACCTGCTGTTGAAGGATTATATTTTGATTTGGCATCAGGCGACATAGAAGAATACAGTTATGATGCAATGGAAGATTCTGTTAAAGAATATAAGTTAGCTTTTTATAACAATGGCTTAGACTGGATAGACGGAAAATCACAAAACATAGGAGCTAAAGCATTTGGGTCTTTTGACGGTCCTAAGTTTAGGATCGTTGGCAAAAAGGGGCCAAACTATGGAAAGTTTAAGATAAGAATTTTTTCTTATTACGATGATAATTCTATATCTAAGAATCTTGCATTGGATTGGACTACGGTAGACTGTCATACAAGTGAAGAGTCGTCAAATGAAGTTTTATATTCAAATACATTATTGGAATACTCTAAGTATATATTTGAAATAGAAGTTTTATCAGAAAAAAATGTTATGTCATCTAGTAATTCGGTAGAAATAACAAAATATCAATTTTCTCCGAATTATAAGCTAACATATGATGTAGAAGAAATAAATCCAAATATTTCTTTTGTTAAGATAGGCGGAATAAGGTAATGGCAGAAATTAAACAGACTTTATCAAACTTAAATCCACGGAAGCGAATATGTGGTAACTGTCAGGGCAAAAGACCCTGACACTAACGTCCTATCTGCATTTTCGGAAACAGTAAGATTTACCGTACCAGGCGATTCAACAATTCCTGGAACTCTTCAAAATCTTGAAATGTACGCATCATTTCAAAATGTTCTTTTTGTTTTTGACAATGGAACAGATTTAGATTTAGCTACATATGAATATGAATTGTATGAAGAAGATGACATAGTTAATCCGAACACCCCTCCATACGCCCTTCAGTCTGGATCTACCCCTCTTAGCACTGGAGGAGGAAATTCTAGCGTTTTTGCAGTTCCAGTAACTGGAAGTTTTGTTGACGAAAATGGTGATGTTCAGCAGAAAAATTTCTTTGGAAGAGT
>Ga0169931_10006107_pt1 | contig 18234 bp, 14 predicted proteins | sample Kivu_15m_20L_FD_129675 | JGI IMG/M metagenome (GOLD analysis project Ga0169931, IMG submission 129675) | Freshwater microbial communities from Lake Kivu, Western Province, Rwanda to study Microbial Dark Matter (Phase II) - Kivu_15m_20L... | ecosystem: Environmental > Aquatic > Freshwater > Lake... | reverse complement strand
CGTCGGCAAGCGACTCGGCACGCTGCTGCGCCCGCTCGGCCCGCGCCCGGCGCAGCGACAATTGCTGCGCCAGCAATTCATCGAGGATTACGCGTTGCCAGGCGGCGGGGGTTCGCGCCTCAAGCGCCTCGGACGCAATGCCCACGGGTGGGGCGTGCAACCAGCGCAGCGCCTCGGCGAGACCAGGCAGCCCCAGCGGCTCCAGCAAAACCGGCGGAATCGTCTCGGGCAGCGACATCGTCCTCAGCACACGCGTCACGGCCGCCCGGATCAGCCCCTGGCCGATGCCTGCGACGGTCGGATAGACCGGCGTCATCACCTGGGGCAAGGGCGTAGACGGGGTGACGATCCGATAGCGTGGATGGATCATCTCGCGCCCGAACAGGTTGGCGCGGACTTCACCATGCGCCCGCACCCGGGCACCGGGTTTGAACTGAGCCGCCTGAGATGGATTGAAGTGAATGAACCGAAGACTGATCAATCCGCTGGCATCTGCAAGGTCGACCCTCAGCGACCGACGCGGCTGCGATTCGCTGCGCACCGTCCGAACCTCGCCCTCGACCTGCGCGGACTCGCCGCTGCGGATCTGCGCGATTGGTACGACGCGGCTCAGATCCTCATAACGCAAGGGAAGGTGCAACAGGAGATCGATCTCGCTGCGGATACCGAGCCGATCGAAGGCCTCGAGCCCCGGCATCTCACGCCTGCGACGGCCGCACGGGTTCGATCGGGAAGATCATGCAGGTCGTGGTGCCATGGGCATAGAGCTTGCCGGCGGCATCATAGGCTCGCCCCTCGGCTGTGCCGATCCGGCGGCTCACGCTGATCACCTTGCCCTCGGCCCGTACGGGCCCGACCTTGTCAGTCAGCGGACGAACGTAGTTGATCTTGAGCTCGAGTGTCGTGTAGGCCATGCCCTGCTCGAGCATGGAATGAACGGCGCAACCCATCGCGGAGTCGAGCAGCGTTGCGAGATAGCCCCCGTGGACCGTACCGATCGGGTTGTAGAACTCGAACCTCGGGCTCCCCTGAAACACGATCCGACCCGACTCCCACTCGACCGGAACGAAATCGAGGGTGTGCCCGATCGGCACGCTGGGCAGGTCGCCCCGCCCGATTCGCTTCAGAAACTCCAGCCCGCTGAGCCGGGCCATCTCATCGGCCGGGATCCGCCCGGGCGGCGCCCCCAACAGCCTGACCTCGCGTTCACGAACCAGCCAAGCTTGCAGCGTGGCGTCAGCCCGGGGCGCGGAGTCAGGTAGGGCCCCAGGCATGGCAGGCGAAGCATCAATTGGACCGTTCATATCGAACCATTCATTGCGGACCGTCGGACAGCCTGTCGGCCCATCAGGCGAAGCCCACCTCGACCCGTTTGTTGCGCTTGCCCTCGCTGCGGATCCTGAGGACCTTGATGGGACCGATCTCGGCGATGTTGCGCACATGCGTGCCGCCACAGGGCTGCAGATCGATTCCGGGGATACGGAGGAGTCGCACACGCCCCTGGCCACGGGGCGGCTGGACGCTCATCGTCTTGACCAGATCGGGCTGAGCCTCCAGCTCCTCGTCCGTAATCCACACCGTTTCGGTCTCGACCGACCGGGCAATAAGTGCGTTGACCTCGTCCTCGATGCGGCGCGCATCGAGCAGACTCATGTCGATATCGAAATCGAGACGTCCCTTGTCGACCGCGATATTGCCCCCGGTGACCGGTGCGATCACCACGCAGGACAGCACGTGCAGGCAGGTATGAATCCGCATCAAGGCATGACGGCGTTCCCAGTCCAGCACCAGCTCGACTTTCTGGCCGGGCAAGGGCCAGTCATCCAGTCCATCCTCGGGAACATGAACGACGCTGTCGGGGAGCTCGCCTTTGCGGGTATCAACGATGCGAAACGAGCGCCCATCGGCGCTGCGCAGCACGCCGGTATCGCCCGGCTGGCCCCCGCCCATCGGATAGAAGACCGTCCGGTCGAGCTCAATGCCACGTTCCGAGGCGGCGGTCACGCGCGCCTCGCAGCGGCTGAGGTAGGCATCGTCACGAAAAAGCAGTTGTGTCGGCATGTGGCCCGATGAACGAGGAATCACCACAGGTAAGTTGGCTGATGAACCCGTCCGGAACTCGACCGCATCAGGCTCCCAACCGAAAAACGGACTGATCATACACGCGGAGGGCTTGGTGAGGCGGTCCGCACGCTCGGCTGCTCAGCCTCGACGAGACAGGAAAAATCCTTCGAGGGCGATCGCCATCACCGTCATGCCCAACATTGCCCCGACGATCAGCGACCCGATTGCGATCAGCACCGGCGCCCAACCATTGGCCGAAACCCGACCCGAGTCGGGATTATGGCGCTGGTCCCATCGCTCATCGGGCGTCAACGCGGTGATGATGGCCTCGGCGAGACCAATCACCACGATCAGGCTGAAAATGAAAAACCCAGGCTGCCGGAACCAGGGCTCGCCCCGCAGCGCCCAACCGATCGCAGGAAACGAGATCATCGGGTAGACCCACCAGAGGCTGCTGCGCAGGTACAGGCGGTGGAGCCCCGACCATCCCGTGACCATGGCCAGCAAGGCCGCCAAGGCCTTGCGTCGGTGTGGGCGGGGCGTCGCGGAGAGGTCGAGGTCATCGCCCGGCCGGGGCGCGGAAGAGGACGGGTCAGGGTCATCGGCCGGACCGGCCGGAGTGTGCGAGGGATCGGATTCGGATTGAAGCGTCATTGTTGAACACCATTGGGGCTTCATCATTGTAGGAGCAAGCCCATTCCCCGGTCCGCCACGAGACAATCCAGACCCCGGGGTACACTCGGAATCATGTCTATCAAATCGCCCTCCCCGCCCGTGATCCGCATCCGCGGTGCCCGTCATAACAACCTCAAGAGCCTCGACCTCGACATCCCCACCCGGGAACTGGTGGTGGTGACCGGTGTATCGGGATCCGGCAAGTCTTCGCTGGTGTTCGACACCCTCTACGCGGAAGGGCAGCGTCGCTACGTCGAGACCTTCTCGGCCTACGCGCGGCAGTTTCTCGACCGGATGGACAAGCCACAGGTCGACCGGATCGAAGGCGTGCCGCCGGCCATCGCGATCGACCAGACCAATCCGGTCCGCACCTCGCGTTCGACGGTCGGTACGATGACCGAATTGAACGACCACCTGAAACTGCTGCTGGCGCGCACTGCCAGACTCCATTGTCGATGTTGCGCAGCACCGGTTCAGCGTGACACTGCGGCCGGCATCCTCGAGGATCTCGAACGCCGGGCGCGGGCAGCGGGCGACCCTCGGCTGGTGATCTGTTTCGCGGTGCGGGTCCCGGCCAATTTCAGCGAGAGCGAGATCGAGACGCACCTGATCGCGCAGGGCTACACCCGCATCCATGCGCGTGGGCCCGACCGGGCCGATCCTGGGAGAGCGGTGCTGCAGGTGGTACAGGACCGCGTGCGGGTCGGCAGCGCAGATCGGGGCCGTCTGGCCGAAGCCGTCGAGGTGGCGCTGCTGCGCGGGCACGGACAGATGAGCGTCCATCGGATCGGCGAGGCGGGCGAAGATGAAGAGGTCTGGCGATACAGCAGCGGCCTGCATTGTGCGCACTGCGACATCACTTATCAGGAGCCTCAGCCCAGCCTCTTTTCCTTCAATTCGCCGCTGGGCGCATGCGAGAGTTGCCGAGGCTTTGGGCGCGTCATCGGTATCGACCACGGGCTGGTGGTGCCGGACGACTCACTGTCCCTCGAGCGGGGCGCCGTCCGGCCATGGCAATCCGAGAGCTTCAAGGACTGCCAGCGGGATCTGATGCGGTGCGCGCGCGCCGCAGGCGTGCCGGTCGACCTCGCCTGGCGAGACCTCTCGGCCGAGCATCGCCGCTGGGTCACTGCCGGGGCGGACGATTGGACCGGAAAGTGGAATCGCGAGTGGTACGGAATCGACCGCTTTTTCGAGTGGCTCGAGACCAAGGCCTACAAGATGCACATCCGGGTGCTGCTCTCGAAGTACCGGGCCTACAGTCCCTGCCGGGTCTGTCGGGGCGCGCGCCTGAAACCCGACGCCTTGCTGTGGCGGGTGGGCGACACGGATCTGACCGAACACGCGCTGGCGGGCGGACGCTATCAGCGCTTCATGCCGGCGGGCGTTCAGTGGGACCGCGAGACGCTTGACCGAACCCCCGGGCTGTCGATTCATGACCTGATGCTCTTGCCCATCGAGCGGCTCCGCAGATTCTTTGACGCGTTCTCCGCCCGGCTCAACCTCGCCCAGGGCCATACGGCCCGCGACGAAGCGCTTGCCCAGCTACTCATCGAGGTCCGCGCGCGGCTGTCCTACCTGACCGATGTCGGACTCGGCTACCTCACGCTCGACCGCCAGTCGCGCACCCTGTCAGGCGGCGAGGTTCAGCGCATCAACCTCACGACCGCGCTCGGAACCTCGCTGGTCAATACCCTTTTCGTGCTCGATGAGCCATCGATCGGCCTGCACCCTCGCGACATGGAGCGCATCAATCATGTCATGCTGAGGCTGCGCGACGCGGGCAACTCTCTGGTGGTCGTCGAACATGACCCCCAGGTGATGTTTGCCGCCGACCGGATTCTTGATATCGGCCCCGGGCCGGGCGAGCGGGGGGGCGAGATCGTCTACTGGGGCCCGGCTGCGGGCATCCGAGACGCCCAAACCCTGACCGGCGATTACCTGTCGGGCCGCAGGCAGGTAAGCGAGACCCGGCCGCTGCCGGTGGCCGATTCGACGCCCCGCTTGATCATAGAAGGCGCGCGCGAGCACAACCTGCGAGGCATCAACGTCAGCATCCCGCTCGAACGGCTGGTCTGCATCACGGGTGTCTCAGGCAGCGGCAAATCGACACTCATGCAGAACGTGTTGCTGCCCGCACTACTCAAGGCCAAGGGCAAACCCACCGAAGCGCCGGGCGCCCATGATCGGCTGCTGGGCGATGACTGGCTCGCCGATGTGATTCACGTCGACCAGTCGCCGGTGGGCAAGACCGCACGCTCCAATCCGGTCAGTTACGTGGGTGCGTTCGATGCGATCCGCAAGCGGCTGGCCGCCGCGCCGCTCGCCCGCGAGCGTCAATACACGGCCGGCACCTTCAGCTTCAATTCCGGCGACGGGCGTTGCGCCACCTGCGGCGGTAATGGTTTCGAGCATGTGGAGATGCAGTTTCTGTCCGACGTATATCTGCGCTGCCCCGACTGCAGCGGGACCCGCTACCGTCCCGAAACCCTCGAAGTGAGGCTGGATCCGTCACCGGGCGCCCGCCGCATCGACGGAACCCTCTTCGAGTCCGCGTCGGCCGCGCAGATCCTCGAAATGACCGTCACCGAAGCGCTCGCGTTTTTTTCGGGCGACGCTGAAGTGCACCGGCGTCTGCAACCCCTCTCGGAGGTCGGGCTCGATTACCTGCGTCTCGGGCAACCCGTGCCCACACTATCGGGCGGCGAGGCCCAGCGACTCAAGCTCGCCGGCTTTCTGGCCGAGGCGGCGAGCAAAGGACTGACCGATCCCGCCTCACCCGGGTGGCGAGCCGCTCGCGGCGGGCGGCGGGGGACGCTCTTCATGTTCGACGAGCCCACGACCGGACTGCACTTCGAGGATGTCGCCCGCCTTTTGAAGGCCTTGCGCAAACTCCTGACCGCCGGGCATTCGGTCCTGATCATCGAACACAATCTCGATGTGATCCGTGCGAGCGACTGGGTGATCGACCTCGGGCCCGAAGGGGGTGACGGCGGGGGTCGCGTCGTCGCCCAAGGCGCGCCCCAGGCGATCGAGGCCAAGGACGAATCGACCACTGGACGGGCACTGGCTGCCTATCGGGCTCAGCTTGGACCGGCTCACCAATCAAAGCCGCACGACAGCGCGGCTTTGATTGCGGCCGAACCAGTGCCCCCCCTGCCGACCGAGGTCGGCCGCCCGCTGCAAAGCGTGCTGCGCGAACGGGCCCGCGAATCGATCTTTGTCCACCACGCGCGCGAACACAATCTGAAGCAGATCGACGTCGAGGTGCCCCGCGGGAAGATGACGGTGCTCACCGGGGTGTCAGGCTCGGGCAAATCCACGCTCGCCTTCGACGTGATCTTTGGCGAAGGACAGCGCCGATACCTCGAATCGCTCAACGCCTACGCCCGTCAGTTCGTGCAGCCTGCCAGCCGCCCGGATGTCGACGGCGTCTACGGCATCCCGCCCACGGTTGCGATCGAGCAGCGCACCAGCCGCGGAGGCCGCAAGAGCACGGTCGCGACCCTGACCGAGATCTACCATTTCCTGCGACTGCTGTACGTGAAACTGGGCGTGCAGCACTGCCCGGATTGCCGGCTCCCGATCGAGCCACAGGGTTTCGACGCGATCGTGTCGCGACTCGTCACCACCTACCGCGATCGGCATATCGGACTGATGGCGCCACTGGTGGTCGCAAGAAAGGGCGTCTATACCGACCTTGCCAAGTGGGCCGCAGCCAAGGGCTACAGTCATCTGCGGATCGATGGACAATTTCTCCCGACGGCGCGATTTCCTCGCATTGACCGATTCGTTGAGCATGACATCGAACTGCCAGTTGCCTCGCTCACGGTCGACCCGAGCCGAGAAGCCGAGCTCCGCGAGGCCCTTGCGCGGGCGCTCGATCTCGGCAAGGGCCGAGTCATGGTGATCGAGGACCTCGCCGCCTTGAAAACGGCGAGCGAGCATGGTGATGCTCAAGCCTATGAAAATGCGGCACGTGGCCTCAGCACCCGGCTCTTTTCCACCCGCAGAGCCTGCTCAGGATGCGGCTCGAGCTTTCCCGAGCCCGACCCTCGGGTGTTTTCATTCAACTCGAAGCTCGGCTGGTGCGGTGCTTGCCTGGGCACCGGGGTGAAACTCCCCTATCTGCCTGAAATCGATGAGCGGCGCCGCTCGAACGAGGACATGAGCGCAGAGTCGGTGGGCGTCCTGGCCGAGCGTTTGGCCGACTCCGCCAGCGACGAGGACAAGCAGCCGTTCACCGAGCCCTGTCAGGCCTGCTCGGGCATGCGCCTGAATCGAACCGCGCTCGCCGTGACCTTCTCGGGGCTTTCGATTGCGGAGTTGACCGCAAAGCCGGTTGGGGCATGCCTCAATTGGTTCGAACAGGTCGCCTTTTCGGGTCGCGCCCATGAGATCGCGCGTGATGTCGTGGCCGAGATCCGTTCCCGGCTCGGATTTCTGGTCGATGTGGGGCTGGGCTACCTGAGCCTTGACCGCTCGGCCCCCACGCTTTCAGGCGGCGAAGCACAGCGCATTCGGCTTGCCGCCCAACTCGGCTCCAATCTGCAGGGCGTCTGCTACGTGCTCGACGAGCCGACCATCGGACTGCACCCGCGCGACAACCGGATCCTGCTCGACACGCTGGCGCAACTCCGGGACAAGGGCAACACGCTGCTTGTGGTTGAACACGACGAGGACACGATACAGCGGGCCGATCACCTGATCGACATCGGGCCCGGCGCCGGACGTCGGGGCGGTGAAGTGATTGCCGCGGGCAGTCTCGAGGCACTGATTGCTGCGCCTGCGAGCCTAACGGGTCGGTTCATGGCAAATCCCCTGGCCCATCCCGTCCAACCCAGCCGGCCTTGCCTGCTCGCCGGTGCGCCGGAAGCGCCGACCTGGCTGAAGGTGAAGGGCGCCTACCTGCACAATCTTCAATCGGTCGACGCGCAGATACCCCTTGGACGACTGGTTGTCATCACAGGCGTCTCAGGCTCTGGAAAATCGACGCTGGCGCGTGACGTCCTGCTCGCCAACATCAAGGCACAGGTTCAGGCTCGCAATAACTCGGCGAGGCCACCCGGCTGGTCCGGTCTCAGCGAGATCGAGGGTTGGCAGGCGATCACGCGGGTGCTCGAGGTCGACCAGACGCCGATCGGCAAAACGCCCCGCTCCTGTCCCGCCACCTATGTGGGATTCTGGGATGCAATCCGCAGGCTGTTTGCTGACAGTGCCGAAGCCCGACTGAGAGGTTTTGGACCGGGTCGATTCAGCTTCAATACCGGAGACGGCCGCTGCCCGGTCTGCGAGGGCCAGGGCGTCCAGACGATCGAGATGAGCTTCCTGCCCGATGTGAAGGTGTTGTGCGAGGCTTGCGGGGGACGACGTTTCAATCCCGAAACACTGGAGATCCGGCTGCGGGACGCCTCGATCGGCGAGGTGCTCGCGATGAGCGTCGATGAGGCGGTGCAGTGGTTCGAGGCGCACCCGACGATCGTTCATCCGCTGCGGCTGCTGCAGGATGTGGGCCTGGGCTATCTGACGCTCGGTCAGCCCAGTCCGACGCTATCAGGCGGTGAAGCCCAGCGGATCAAGCTCGTCACCGAACTCGCGAAGGTACGAGGGCTATCCGGCCTCGATGCAGCTGCCCGCCGTCAGGCGATCCGTTCGCCCTCAACCCATACGCTCTACGTTCTGGACGAGCCCACCGTGGGGCTGCACATGGCCGATGTCGACAAACTGATCCGCGTGCTCCACCGGCTCGTTGATGCGGGCAACAGCCTGGTCGTTGTCGAACACAACCTCGACATCTGGTCTGAGGCCGACTGGATCGTCGATCTCGGTCCCGAGGGTGGCGCAGACGGTGGCCGCATCGTCGCAAGCGGCCCGCCCGCAAATCTTGCCACCCGCTCTGACACGCACACCGGGCGCGCGCTGTCAGATTTCATGCGCAGCCGGACCCGCCGATGACCCGAAAGCCCGTCATCGGTTTGGCTCTTGGCAGCGGCTCGGCTCGCGGCTGGGCGCATATCGCCGTGATCCGCGAGCTCGAAAGCCTGGGCGTGGCGCCTGACATCATCTGCGGCACCTCGATCGGCGCAGTGGTAGGTGCCGCCTTTGCGGCCGGTGAGCTCGATCGTTTCGAGCAATGGGTCAGTCGCCTGAAGCTCGGTTCGGTGCTCGGCTTTCTCGATATCGGGCTCAACGGGGGTCTCCTCAAGGGGGAGCGACTGATCGAGTTTTTCCGAAAGGAGTTCGTCGATCGACCGATCGAAGCGCTCGAGCGCCACTATGGTGCGGTCGCCACCGACCTGCTGACCGGCAGCGAGGTCTGGTTGAAGGCGGGCTCGACCACCGACGCGCTGCGCGCCTCGGCGGCGATACCAGGCCTATTTTCACCGGTGATCCGTGATGGAAAACTGCTCGCCGATGGCGGGATGGTCAACCCAGTACCGGTATCGCTCGCACGGGCAATGGGTGCCGACCTGGTCATCGCGGTGGATCTCAATGCCGATTTGCTCGCCAGCCACCGCCGCTCACTCGGCGGCGCCGGCACGGCCTCGGGGGGCTCAGCCTGGCTTGAGTCGAGCGAGGGCGGAATGCGGATGCCCTCGATGATTGACGTCGTGACCGCCAGCCTCCACGTGATGCAGGCGCGAATCACCCGAAGCCGGATGGCGGGCGAGCCGCCTGACCTGCTGATCACCCCGCGCCTTGCGCAGATGGGCATGCTCGACTTCCATCGCGCTGAACCCGCGTTCAGTGCAGGGCGCGATGCCGTCCGCGAGGCCCTGCCACAGCTGCGCGCACTGGGCGCCTGCGCCTAGTCATGTCAAGATGCTCGAGCAACCGCAGGCCGCAGACACGACCATGAAACTGATGACCCTGCCCAATCTGATCACCATCATCCGTGCGATGCTGATCCCGGTCATCGCCTATCTGCTCGCGCAGCAGATGTTTGACGAGGCGCTGATCCTGTTCGGGCTCTGTGCGCTGGGCGACCTGATCGATGGCCATCTGGCCCGCCGATGGAACCAGCGTACTCGTTTTGGCGCCATTGCCGATCCGCTCGCAGACAAGCTCACCATGCTGACCGTCACCCTGATGCTTGCAGCAGAAGGCCAGTTGCCGGGGTGGTTTGCGGTGGCCGTCATCACCCGTGACATCGTCATCGTTTTCGGTGCGCTCGCGTTCCACTTCCTGGTGCATGAATTCGAGATGGCGCCCACCCTGCTCTCCAAACTCAATACCGCGCTCGAGTTCATCGTGCTGACGGCCGTCCTCGTCCATGCGGCGCAGTGGCTGGACCTTTCACTCCTGTTGATGCCTGCCTACTTCATCGTGACCGCAACGATCGCCTTATCGGGTCTCAATTACGTCTGGGTCTGGGGCAGACGGGCGCGGCGCAGCATGCAGCGCTAGAATTGCCGCGCAAGCGCTGTTCAACGATCCCGGAGCCCTGACCTGATGGAACTGAATCACGAGGAAGTCAAGACCCCTCCCCGGCCGGCCGCGACCGTGATGCTGCTGCGCGATACGAATGAGGGCGCCGAAGTGTTCATGATGCGCCGGCACGGCAATTCGGACGTGTTGGGTGGTGCCTACGTCTTCCCGGGTGGCAAGGTGGACCAGGATGACCACAGCGACGAGGTGATCGGCCGGCTCGATCAGGATGTCGGCACGCTTCACGAGCGCCTGGGCGATCCGGATCTGGAGGCCTTGCGCGCCGCCGGCTATTTCGTTGCGGCCGCGCGCGAGACCTTCGAGGAGTGCGGGGTGTTGTTTGCCCAGGGTGCGACCGGATCGCTTGCAAGCGAGGTCGGCGCGCGTGCGCGCGACGGCTTGTCTTTTGCCGAGTTACTCGCGCAATTCGATCTGCGACTGTCGCTGAGTGCCCTGACCCCCTGGTCGAGATGGGTCACTCCTCGCATCCCTTCTTCGTTCAACAAGCGCTTCGACACGCGGTTTTTCGTCGCGCACGCGCCCACCGACCAGGTGGCGCGACACGACAACCACGAAACCACCGACGGCGTCTGGGTACGGCCCCGCGTGGCGCTGCAGCGCTACTGGGACCGCGAAATCGAATTGGCACCGCCCCAGATCATGACGCTTGCCCACTTTGTCGGGCTGGCCAGCGTCGCAGCGATCATGAACGAGGCGCGTCGACGCCCACCTCCTCATGTCGAGCCCGAGCCCTTCAAGGTTGAAGGCGGGCGTATCGTCGCCTACCCGGGCGACCCCCTCCATCCGGTGCAGCAGGTCGCGCTACCTGGGCCCACACGGCTGGTTTGGCGCGAGGGTCGCTTCGAGGCCGAGGCGGGCGGCTTCGAGGGCTACTTCCGCCGCTAGGCGTGCATTGGACAAAGGCGCGAGCGCCAAAGGGTCCACGCGTGCCGCGGCTTGATCCGCGCGCGCGCCGTACCTCGTGAGGTCGGGCTGGCCTTACCTCGCAAGCGAGCAGTGGCCGCCGCTCGCAGCCTGTCCTGATCCTGCGGCGATCAGAGGAGGCTCGTTGCGCAGGTCAACGGGATCCGAGCGCGCCCAGTCCCAAGCGACAAAGACGGTCAGCACGCTCCAGAAGACCAGTGCGCGCAGGCGCTGATCACGCTTGACGGTGGGGTCAGACATCGTCGTCGAGTCCTTCAGAAACGAAAGCGTTCGCGCAGGCGAATGCCGATCAGCGTGCCGGCAAAGGCCATCGGGAGCCAGATCCAGCCGTGCAGGCTGCCGGTTGAAATGCCACTCAACATGGCGCCAACATTGCAGCCAAAGGCGAGTCGCGAACTGTAGCCCATCAGAAAACCTGCGGCCAGTCCGATCGCCCATTGGCGGGGCGTCAGCGGCTTGCCGGCATCAGGCGAGCGCGCGGCGATCCAAAGCGCGCCGGCGAGGATGCCAATATTGGTGATCGACGTGATGTCCATCAGCAATGTCTGGGCGAGGCGACTCGCATGGCCCGCCTGCGACCAGAAGGCATTCATCGCAGGGTCCCAGACGCCACTCGCCTGCGCCAGCTTGGCAAACCACAGGCCAAATCCGTAGACGACGCCCCAGGGTTGCCCGGCGATCAGCAGATTGAGCGTGGCGAGCACGGCGAGCACGATCGCACCGGTCAGCCAGCGACGATCGAACCAGCACCGCTGGGGTCCCACCCAGAGGCGTATCCCCACCGCGAGCAGCGCCAGCAGCACGAGGGTCGCAATCAGGGCGCCGCTCACCCCGATTTGATCCACCATCGCGACCGGCTCGAGGTGTCCAAGCGCCAGCCAACGGTCAAGATGGACCGAACCCAGAAAACTGCCGAAGGCAAACAAGGGAAGAATGCCGAGGTTGAGCGGCACGCCCAGACCCGCCTTGTACAGCGTGCCCGAACCGCAGCCATCTGCAATCTGCATGGTGAGGCCGAAGACAAACGCTCCGATCACCAGACTCACACCGGGTGGCCCGAGCGCAGCCTGGAGTTCGGGGAAGGTGCCGATCAGCGGGATCGCGCAGACCGCGGCGAGCGCGAGCAGCACGAGTTGCCCGGTCACGCCGCGAGGATCGCGCTCGCGGGCCAGTTGCCGCCACCCGGTCGTGAATCCAAACCGGGCGCCGGCGAGCGCCGCGCCCATGCCAATACCGACCAGAAACAAGACCGCCTGGCGGATCGAAACCTGCAGGGCGAGAAAGATGAAAAACGCCGCCATGAGGGCGGCAAGCGGAAGGCGAGTCATGTCAGTTGAAGGTCTTTGCCGCCCAGATCCGCATGTCGACGAGCAACTGCCCTACCCGACCCGGCCCCTCGACGGGGAGCGCCTTGGGCGCACTCGTCCAATCGACCATCGACCCGGCGTAGAGCTTGACGTTTGGCTGGCCCAGCACTTCCGACAGGGCAAACCAGTTGGTGGCCGCCCAGTGGCCGGTATTGCAGAAGGAGAGGGTGTCGCGGCCCGGCTCGAGCCTGAGCGCGGCTGCAATCGATTGGGCGTCATCCTTGGATACGAAGCTCGCCGAACCCGGCTTGAACCAGCGGTCGTGCGAAAGGTTGGCGGCACCCGGCAAGGTGCCGGCCGCCTTGGCGCCCGCGTGCCGGGTCTCACCGCGGAAGAACGAGGCGGGCCGAGCGTCGACGAGCACCGCCTTCTGGGCCTCGATCGCTTGCGCGACCTCATCGCGGGTCGCGATCTGACTTCGATCGACGGTAGGCTTGAAATCGCTGCGCGCCACCTGCGAGGCACCCTGCCGGATTTCCTGGCCCGCAGCGACCCAGGCCCGATACCCACCGTTCAGAATGGAAAGATCCTTGATGCCGAGCACCTTGAGCGTCCAGTAAACCCGCGCGGCAGCGCCGAAATCGGTGGCATCCGAGCCATTTGACACGATCACTGCATGGCTGTCCGCCTGCAACCCCAGACGCTGAACGAGCGTCGTCAGCTTGGGCAGATCGGGCAGTTCTCCCGGGTTGGAGGCGGGTCCACGCCACTGTGCATAGGGCGCGCTGACTGAGCCGGGCACATTGCCGCTCGGGAAGAACTTCGGCTCACGGATATCGATCACCCGGGTACGCGGGTCGGACAGACGATCCTCGAGCCCGTCCGGCGTCAGGAGAGGCTGGGCTGCGTGAACGGTGAATGCGGCGAACGCGCCCACCAGGGCCGACAGAATGCTGCGAATGTTCATGATGGATGAGGCGGAGAGATGTTGTGATCAAGGCGAGCATCTTGAGGGCCGCGCTTGATAATTGTAAATACTGTTTTTCTATTTTTTTATGCTGATTTGGTATTTAGAAATCGGCAAGCACCCGACCTGCCGCAGCCGGACCTGAGCGACTGCCGATTCTGCGGCGGCGGCCCGCAGCCGCCCGACTCAAGAGCGAGATCGGCACGACCTCACAGGTAGGACACCGGTATTGCGGTCACCTCGGCCGAAAGCGGAACATGGCGCTCTGCCAGACAGATCACCGTGCCGGGGCCGACCGGGCGGCCCAACCGGGACAGCGCAGGAAAATGGCGGCGAGCCCCCAGCGAGGGGCTTCCGGCTTTCTTGATTTCAACCGGGTACAGGGTGTCCGCCGATTCGATCAGCACGTCGATCTCCCGCTGATCATCATCTCGGTAGAAGTGAAGCGGTGGCTCAAGTCCGTTGTGCCAGTAACTCTTCAGGATCTCGCCGACCACCCAGGTCTCGAGAATCGCACCCGACAAGGCACCCGCCTCGAGTGACTGCGGGGTAGGCCACCGGGTCAGATAGGCGGCAAGCCCAGTGTCGAGGAAATACAGTTTCGGGGCCTTGATCAGGCGCTTGCTCAGGTTGGTGTGCCAGGGACGCAGCAGGTACACCAGACCTGCAGCTTCGAGCACCGACAACCAGGCTTTGGCGGTCTTGTTGTCAATATCAACATCACGCGCCAGACTCGCATAGTTGATCATTTGGCCGGTGCGTGCGGCAACCGCCACCATGAACCTGTTGAAGCTCGTGTGGTCGGCCAGCCGCAACACATCGCGGACGTCTCGCAGGACATAGGTTTGCACGTAGGATCGAAAAACAGGTCTCGGACCTTCGGGCCTTGAACGTTCAGCTGGGGGTAGGCACCGAGCCAGATTCGTTCGTACAGCGTGGCAAGCGCAAGGGGGCTTGCCCGACGAGCCCCCTCCTCGATCCAATCCGAGCTGGGCAGGAAAGGCCGAGCGCCCACACCCCTGCGCTCGATCTCTGCCTGGCTGAGGCCGGCGAGATCCAGGACCGCCCGGAAGCAGGCTGATCGGCCGCACACATCTCAAGGAGCGTGGTTTTGCCGACCTGTCGCGGACCGGTCAGCAAAACCACCGGAAAGGCGTCACTCGCGGCAAGGATCGATTGGCCAAGCGTCCGGGCACAATCCATGATCGTGCAAATTGGAATTGAACTCCAATCCGCACGAAAGGCCCGACTGTGTCAATCTCGGCCCGAAACCTGGCGCCCCACGACTTCAGACCCGCCGCGTAGCCCTTGCTCAGCCCTTGCTCAGCCCTTGCTCAGCCCTTGCTCAGCCCTTGCTCAGCCCTTCAAGCCACGGAGCACTTGCTCGATGGTCGAGAACAGGCGATCGATCTGCGCGGGCTCGATGATCAAGGGGGGCGACAGGGCGATGATGTCGCCGGTCACGCGAATCAGCAGGCCGGCTTCGAACGCGGCCCGCATCGCCTCGAAGGCACGCGCACCGGGCGCTCCTGCGCGCGGCTCGAGCTCGATTGCACCGATCAGGCCGATATTGCGCAGGTCGATCACATAAGGCAGACCACGGAGCGCATGCACGGCGTCCGCCCAGGCCGAGGCAAGACCCGTGTCGGCGACCCGAGTGAGCAGCCCCTCCTGCTGATAGAGGTCCAAGGTCGCGAGCCCGGCGGCGCATGCCAGAGGATGACCCGAGTAGGTGTAGCCATGAAACAGCTCGATGAGGTGATCCGGCCCGTTCATGAAGGCATCGTGGATCGCATCACGCGCGAACACCGCACCCAGGGGCACCGTCGCATTGGTGATGCCCTTGGCGGTCGTGATCAAATCGGGCAGCACCCCGAAATACTGGCTGGCAAAGGGGGCACCCAGGCGCCCGAAACCGGTGATCACCTCATCGAAGATCAGCAGGATGCCGTGGCGCGTGCAGATCTCGCGCAGGCGCTGCAGATAGCCCACCGGGGGCACCAGCACACCCGTCGAGCAGGCAACCGGTTCGACGATCACGGCGGCAATCGTATCGGCACCATGCAGCGCGACCACGCGCTCGAGTTCGTCGGCGAGGTGAGCGCCCCAGGCCGGCTGACCCCGCGACCAGGCGTTGTGCTTGAGATCGTGCGTATGAGGCAGATGATCGACGGCAGGCAGCAGATTGCCCGAGAACGCGCGGCGATTGGTGACGATGCCCCCCACCGAGATCCCACCGAACCCCACGCCGTGATAGCTGCGCTCGCGACCGATCAGCCGGGTGCGCTGGGGTTCGCCCCGGGCGCGGTGATAGGCAAGCGCGATCTTGAGCGCGGTATCGACCGCTTCGGAGCCGGAGTTCGTGAAGAAGACCTTGCCAAAGCCCTCAGGCGCAATCTCGATCAGGCGCCGGGCAAACTCGAATCCAACCGGATGTCCGAACTGGAAGGCGGGCGCAAAGTCGAGGGTCGCGGCCTGCCTGGCGATCGCTTCGACGATCTCCTGCCGGCCGTGTCCGGCATTGACGCACCAGAGCCCGGCCGTCCCATCGAGGATCTCGCGCCCGGTGTCGGTCCGGTAGAACATCCCGCTCGCACTGGCCAGCATCCGCGGGGCGGATTTGAACTGGCGATTTGCAGTAAAAGGCATCCACCAGGCCGAGAGTTCATCGGCCATGGGCGCAGCAATCGGGTGCTTGTCAGGGGCATTCATGGGAAACCTCACGAAAAATTTGGAACGTCGAACGGACAACCACGGTCCATGCAATGGTAGTGGGTTTCGGCGACAATGCCGAGTCCCCACGAGCCTTGAGTTTTGCCATCATGCGCCTTCAATCGACGATCGACACACTGCGCACGCTGGTGGCCTTCGACACCACCAGCATCCACAGCAACCTGCAATTGATCGAATGGGTCGCCAACCGGCTCGACAGGCCAGGCATCACCGTTCAGGTGCAGCATGGCGAAGAAGCCGGCAAGGCCAACCTCTTCGCCACGATCGGTCCGACCGACGTGCCAGGCCTGATGTTGTCGGGACACTCCGATGTCGTGCCGGTTGCCGGTCAAGTCTGGCAGACCGACCCCTTCGCGCTCACCGAGCGGGACGGCATCCTCCACGCGCGGGGCTCGGCCGACATGAAGGGCTTCATCGCCTGCATGGTCGAGCAGGCGCCCGAATGGCTCGCAGCCCGCCTGCGGCGCCCGATCCACATTGCGCTCTCCTATGACGAGGAAACGAGCATGCGCGGCATGCGGCAACTGGCGCAGCAACTCGCCATCGCGCCTGTGAAGCCCATCGGCTGCGTGATCGGCGAGCCGACCTCGATGCGGATGGTGGTCGCCAACAAGGGGGCGGCCGGCTTCCGGGTCAAGGTGCGAGGCCATTCGGTGCACTCGTCACTGCGCGACAGCGGCGTCTCGGCCGTGGAGACCGCCGCAGAGATCGTCGTCTATTGCCGCAATCTCCAGGACCGTCTGCGTGACAGAGCCCGACACGACGGTTTCGAGTTCCCGCACACCAGCATCCATGTCGGCCGCATTCAGGGCGGAACCGCTCACAACATCACCGCCCGCGATTGCGAGTTCCTGCTGGAGATCCGCGCGCTGCCGGGCGTCACCGCCGCAGATCTGCTGGCCGACATTCGCAACTGGTGCGAACGGGAACTGCTGCCGGCGATGAAGGCCGTCTCTACCGACTGCGGGATTGAGTTCGAGGAAATCTTCGATACGCCCGCGCTCGACGAGCGCGGCAACACCTACCTGGCCGAGGCCTTGCGGCCATTCTGCGCCCATGCGTCGGTCGGACGGGTAAGTTTCGGGACCGAGGCGGGCATTCTGCAGGGGATCGGCATTCCAACCGTCGTCTGCGGCCCTGGTCGGATCGCTGTCGCGCACCAACCCGACGAGGGCCTTGAAATCGAGCAACTCGATCAATGCCTGGCTTTTCTCGAAACGATCAAGGCCAGCCTCGTCAACAATGACCTGAAGCTCGCCGCCTGACCGAAGGCTGACACCCACTTGCCGCTCCTCAAGGCGGCATCCGACGCGCGCGCGCATCATCGAGCGATGCACGGCCCGGGGTTCAATGACCCCACCACGGGCCTGCTCCGCATCGATGTCACAGACCACCGAAACCACCCTCCCCGTCTTCAGGGCCCGCGCGCTCACCCGGGACTACGAGTCCGGAGCAGGCCGGGTTCAAGCCCTGAAAGGTGTCGATCTCGACATCGACGCAGGCGAGATGATCGTGCTCCTTGGGCCCTCAGGAAGCGGGAAGTCAACCCTGCTGAATCTACTGGGAGGTCTCGATACGCCGACCGACGGACATCTCAGCTGGCGAACGCTCGATCTGGCGCATGCCGATTCCCGAACGCTCACCCGCTATCGGCGCGAGCACGTCGGATTTGTTTTCCAGTTCTACAACCTCATCGCCGGTCTCACCGCACGCGAGAACGTTCGCTTGGTCACCGACCTGTCGCTCGGCCGATGGACGAGGTCGAGGCCTTGCGCCGGGTCGGCCTGGCAGACCGAATCGACCATTTTCCCGCGCAGCTCTCGGGTGGCGAGCAACAGCGGGTGGCAATCGCCCGGGCGATCGCGAAACGGCCCGACGTGCTGCTCTGCGATGAGCCGACCGGTGCGCTCGACTACCCGACCGGCCGGCAGGTGCTGGAAGTCCTGGAAGCCGTCAACCTCGAACTGGGCACGACGACCCTCCTGATCACCCACAATGCAGCCATTGCGGCAATGGCCTCGCGGGTGCTCAGACTCGCCGATGGACGACTGATCGAAGACCGGATCAACCCGCATCGCCTGACCCCCTCGGAGCTGTCATGGTGAGCGCGCTGGG
>Ga0169931_10006106_pt1 | contig 18236 bp, 13 predicted proteins | sample Kivu_15m_20L_FD_129675 | JGI IMG/M metagenome (GOLD analysis project Ga0169931, IMG submission 129675) | Freshwater microbial communities from Lake Kivu, Western Province, Rwanda to study Microbial Dark Matter (Phase II) - Kivu_15m_20L... | ecosystem: Environmental > Aquatic > Freshwater > Lake... | reverse complement strand
CGCTTCTACAATTGCAGGCCCTAACTGCAGAACTTCGCAACAAGGTTCAGCGGCGAAGCTAAGCGGGGAATAGAGCCAAACTTTTCCAACTAAACGCATTCAAACCACCTCGGCTGCGATTGCAAAAAGTTCGGCCGTTGATGCTGCGAAAGCCTGGAAAGCGTATCAGGTAGCACTCGCGGGCTTGGATGCCGGGGCAGCGACCAAGACGTACAATATCGTCTATTATCGGGATGTGATTAAATCGCGTCCCGTTAAGTGCTCTCGAAGCGTTCGTAGCTGAGAAGTCACCGTCCTGCCGGCGAGGTGTCGGCGGTGACGGAGAAAAGTCAACATTTACGGAGAAATGCGGGGAGTGTGTGTCGTGGCAATTCGCGGTAGTAGCGTTTAGCGGCGAAACTCAATGCGTAGATTTCGAAAAATGATCTTTTTTGGTTTGATGGCTTGATATGCGAGCGACGTGGTTCTGCGTATTGCTCTTAGGTCCAGAGCGTATTAACGACATTTCCATAGACATCGGTAAGTCGAAAATCGCGACCGGCGTAGCGGTAGGTGAGTCGTTTGTGATCGAGTCCGAGGGCATAGAGAAGTGATGCATGCAGATCGTGCATATGGACTCCGTTCTCTACGGGTTTGAAGCCGAAGTCGTCGGTCGAGCCGTACGTGAATCCCCCTTTAACGCCGGCGCCTGCCATCCAGATGGTAAAAGCTTGTGGATGATGTCCTCTTCCATCGTTGTTTTCGGCGGTCGGAGTCCGTCCGAATTCAGATCCCCAAACGACCAGAGTGTCATCCAGTAGACCGCGGCGCGCAAGGTCTTCTAGTAATCCGGCGATAGGCTTATCAACCTTTGCCGATTCGCCGATGATACCTTCGCGGAGTTTCTGGTGATGGTCCCACGTATAATCTGTGGAAACCTGAATGTAACGAACGCCCGATTCGGCTAATTTGCGAGCCAGTAGGCATTGCCGGCCGAAGTTGTCGGTCTTTTCTTCGTTGATGCCATAGAGACGATGAGTTTCGGAGGTTTCCGAATTAAGATCCATTGTGGCTGGAACGGCGGCTTGCATACGAAATGCCAACTCATAGTTGGCGATGAGTCCATCGATACCTCGATCGGTATTGGCGTCGCGCAAATGGCTTCGATTGAGTGCTTGAATGAGATCGAGCTGCTCGCGCTGAGAAACGCGATCCATTCGATCGTTTTCGATGTGGGAAACTCGGGCTTTCGAGATAGGTATTTCGGCGGAACCGATCGCGGTCCCTTGGTGTACGGCTGGGAGAAACGCGCTTCCATAATTTTGTACTCCACCGTGTCCACGAGGTGGCGAAATTGTAACAAAAGCGGGTAGCTCATCGCTTTCAGAGCCGAGTCCGTAACTGATCCAAGCTCCTACGCTGGGGCGGACCAAATTGCTATGTCCGGTATGCAGTCGCAATAAGGCTTCTCCATGGGCAGTTCCTTCAGTATGCATAGATCGGACGACGCAGAGTCGATCGGCATGCTGGGCTAGATGGGGAAACAGTTCGCTGATCCAGACTCCTCCTTCACCGTGTTGGCGAAAGCGGAAAGGAGTGCCCATCACGGTGCCAAGATTGGGACTCGGATGTCCTACCGAGTTCCCTTGTAGAGGTTTTCCTGCTTGTTGGTTCAAGATGGGCTTGGGGTCAAACAAATCAACATGGCTGGGGCCGCCCCACATAAATAGAAAAATGATCCGTTTAGCTCTTGGGGCAAAATGGGGTTGCTTGGCTGCCAGTGGGTTATCACTGGCAAAAGCGAGCGTTGGAATTTGAGAGCCAAGCATGGCGGTGAGTGCTAGGGATGCGAAGCCGCCGCCACTGCGTTGGAGCATATCGCGTCGTGTCGTCATTCGTTCGAATTGGAAACAGCCCATGGTCTTCACTCGTAATACTGAAAGCGACTTGAGGCAAGGATGGCATGTACGACAATCGAGAGTGATTTGATATCTCGATCTGTTTGGTCGGCAGGAAGAGAGTTACGTAGTTTGGTAAAGCTTTGCGTTAACGTTTTTAGGTCTTCGGTTGTGGCGGGTGTTCCGAGAAGATGTTGGTAAACCCACTGAAGTTTGAAATCAACGGATGCATTAGGAAGCTGAGAGGTTTTTCGCGCAATATGGGTGGCTGCCTCCATCAGTTGAGTATCGTTTAGTAAAAAAAGGCCTTGCGTTGGTACGAGGGTTTGGCGGCGCATACCCGTCGCGACCTGCGGGTCAGCGAAATCGAGTATTTCAAAGATCTCGGGCAAATCGTTGCGAATAACGGGCAGATAAACAGAGCGGCAGTGAAAGTCGGTTCGACGACGTACTGTGTTGGGACCAACGGCGGTGGCTTGATCACCGAGATAGTTTACCGTCGACCCATAAACATTGAGATCGAGTGCACCGGCAAGATGAAGGGTAGAATCGCGAAAGGATTCTGGATCTATTTTGCGTCGATTATAGCGCCAATGATAAATATTATCGGGATCGGTCGAATGATTTTGTTCGTGATGTGAGGAGCTCAACTGAAACGTTTCGCTTAAAACGATTTCGCGAATGAGCTGTTTGACAGACCATTGGTGATCGATGAGTTTTCGAGCAAGGTGATCGAGCAATAATGGGTTGGAAGGAACTTCGCCGGTGCGGCCAAAGTTATCGACGGTCCGTACGAGACCGCGTCCCATGAGATGGTACCAAACGCGATTGGCGGTAACGCGGGCTGTGAGTTGTCCCGAGCGCTGGTGGCCTGCGGTCAGCCAATGAGCGAGTTCCAGTCGCCCGCTACTGTTAGCTGGAAGTGCGGGTTGGGTGGACTTGTCATCGCTATCCACGAGCACGGTAAGGAAACCGCGTGGAACACCTTCGCCTTTTTGGTTGAACTGACCAGCGATTCGGATCGCTTCATCGTTTGGTTGTGGACGGTCCAGTGACACCATGGCTCGAGGTGGAATATTTGGCGGTTGGTTCCAAGCTCGCAGCAATTCATCGGCGAGTTTTTGTTGAGCCGATTTGCGATCCTCTGAGGTACGTGTTGTGTCGAGGGCTTCGGGAGCTATGGAATCGGCATGCTTTTCGGAAAGGTTCTTAAATGCGGCTTCGTCTCCTTTGCTAAGAGCCTCAAACGCGTCCTTGGCACGATCTTTGCGTTCTCCCAGTTTGTTTCTTTCCCGCCAGTAGAGTTCATAAGCATCATCCAGGGCCATGCCTTCTTCACCCAAACCCACCAATTGCTCCATGACTCTTTGTTCGTTGAGCATAAAGCGTTGTTCCATCACTTGAGTGGAAGTGAAGATACCAGCTAAAGCGTAGTAGTCGCGTGTGGGAATTGGGTCGAATTTGTGATTGTGACAGCGTGCGCAGCCTAATGTTTGAGCGTGGTAAACTCGCCCGATGGTATCGATCAACTCGTCGGCAATTTCCATTTTTTGATTTTCTGGATCGTTGCCCAGGAGAACTTTGGGGCCTAAGAGGAGAAAGCCTGTTGCAATTCGTTGCTGATCCCGCTGTTGCATGGAATCGTAGGGAAGCAAATCACCGGCCAATTGCATTTCGGTGAAGCGATCTAGTGGTAGGTCATCATTCCAAGCTGTGAGGATCCAGTTTCGATAACGCCATGCTTCTCGGAAGAGAAAATTTTCGTCGGAGCCATTGCTGTCGGCATAACGGGCTAGGTCGAGCCAATGGCGTCCCCAGCGTTCGCCGAAACGAGGTGACGCGAGCAGGCGGTCAACTTGTCGAATATAGGCATCTGGGTCTGGGTCGTTGACGAAAGCGTTCAGCTCGTCGCCCGTAGGCGTCAAGCCGTGAAGAAGAAGCGATAGGCGTCGCAGCAGGGTAGGGCGATCGGCGACTGATACTTTGACCAGCTGATTCGTTTGCCGCAAGGAGTCCACGAAAGCATCGATCGAAGTGTTGGATGCAGCGTTTTCTGTGGAGGTTGTTATCGGCGGCGTTGTGGGCTGAAGTGAGCGAAAAGCCCAGTGAGCCCTGCCCAATTGAGGATCGGATGGAGCGTTGAGCGAGGAGGCTGCCGAGTGTTTGGGTAGGGGAGCTCCCATTTCGAGCCAACTTTTAATCTTGGCTATTTGTTCTTGGGGAAGTTGGCCTGAAGGGGGCATTTGCAAATCCGAATCACTGTATTGCAAAGCTTGCAGAAGAATGCTGGCTTCCGAATCATGCGGCACGACTGCCGGACCGCGATCGCCCCCTATCGTCAATCCTTCTGCGGAATCGAGAACCAAACCCCCTTCGCGTTTATTTTGCGATTCGGCATGGCATGAATAGCAATGTTGAAAAAAAATCGGTCGGATGTTGGTCTCGAAGTAAGCGATACCAATTTCTTCCGATTGACTGTGGGTTTCAGTTGCGGATTGGGCGTGCAACAACCCAGCCAAACAGACAACCCAATAGAAACCAAGCTGGGTGAAGGTCTGGAACTTGTGAGAGGGAATAATGGTGGGGGTGGTAAGCAAGGCCATTTGGAAAAATCCATTTTGTGCTGGGGTCTCTTTATTCTATCCGGGAATTTGGTGTCGAGCCAACCGCGAAAAGCGGGAATGTTGGGAATGTTAGAAAAAGCCACGGTTTGATGGGAATGCTCAATGGATCAGTTTCCCCATTTTCTGTGCCGCAAATTTATGAGTTTATAAGACGACAGCGATTGGCTGGAACTTGTGTGGTATAACAATTGCGATGGTTGCAAAACGACGCTGGGTTTTTGAAGTTGAGCACGCCTTTGCGAGTCGAAGTGGGCAAGAAGTTCGATAGGCATGGGATTGCAGATCGCGGCAGAGCAATGTTCGTTATCACACAGGAGAGAGTATCTATGGAACGTCACGTTGTGGTTGCGGAAGGGGATGGCGTTGGGCCGGAGATCATGGAGGCGACCCTTAGTATTATTCGAGCCGCGAAGACGCCCATCACCTGGGATTCTTTGGTTCTTGGACAAGCGGTTTATGAGAAGGGGAATTCATCGGGAATCCCAGCGGACGCATGGGATTTAATTCGAAAGCACGGCGTTCTTCTCAAGGGGCCGATCACCACGCCGTAGGGTAAAGGTTTCAAAAGCGTTAACGTTACCATTCGAAAGGCGCTCAATCTGTTCGCGAATGTGCGTCCATGCAAGGCTTATGCACCGTGTATTTCATCGCCTCATCCAGGCATGAATTTAGTGATCGTCAGAGAGAACGAGGAAGATCTGTACGCTGGAATCGAACATCGACAAACCAATGAGCTTTGTCAAATTCTGAAAATCGTATCACGGCCAGGATGTGAGAAGATCATTCGTTATGCTTTCGAATACGCTCATGCCTATGGGCGGAAGAAAGTGAGCTGCATGACGAAAGACAACATCATGAAACTTAGCGATGGACTGTTTCATCAAATGTTCGACGAGGTGTCGCGTGAATATCCCGATATCAGAGCGGATCATTACATCATCGATATCGGAGCTGCGCGTCTGGCGGCGAGTCCAGAAATCTTTGACGTGATTGTCACGCTAAATTTGTATGGCGATATTCTGTCGGATATTGCCGCGCAAATCGCTGGTTCAATCGGCTTTGCGTCTTCCGCAAACGTTGGCGAAAACGTTTCCATGTTTGAAGCGGTGCATGGTTCGGCTCCCGATATCGCGGGGCGAGGTATCGCTAATCCATCCGGACTACTGATCGCCGCAACTCAAATGTTGGTTCATATTGGTCTAGCCGAATATGCCGAGAAAATTAAGAATGCTTGGCTGTGTACGATCGAAGATGGAATACATACGCCGGATGTGTATAGAGAATCGTTAAGTCGGCAAAAAGTAGGGACTCAAGCTTTCGCCGATGCAATCATTGAACGTTTAGGGGCGAAGCCAAAGGTATTGGAGCCTGTTATCTATCATGCGCATCCTATCAAGGTGAGTTACAAGAAAATTCCATCGCACAAATCGCTTGTGGGTGTCGATCTTTTTGTCGATTGGGATCAATCGAATCGTGATCCAGATGTTTTAGCTAAGAAAATGCTAGCTGCCGATAACGCTGATCTCAAACTGAGCTTAATCACGAATCGAGGCGTGAAGGTGTATCCAGAGGGCTTGGCGGATACGTTCTGCACCGATCATTGGCGTTGTCGCTTTAAGGCAGTACGCGAGTCGGTCGAGTATGGTGCGGTTTTGAGATTAATGACACAATTAATTTCGCTGGGAATCGAGATCATTAAAACAGAGAATCTGTATCAGTTTGATGGACTTCCAGGTTATTCTTTAGGTCAGGGAGAATAAATTTTCCTGTGAGATTTTTATCATCCTAGGGGATTTGATATCGAGGTTGTCATGATCGAGCGAATTGTGTTTGGATTTTGGCTGGTGCTCTTTGCGGCGAGCGTATTGAAAGCTGATACCGATTTGAAGCCTGCGGAAGATGGAGATGATACGGTCGCGATCGAAAAAGCGATTGAGATGGGTGGGAGGATACAATTTCAAAGTGGGACGTATCGAGTCAAGAAAAGTTTGCTGATTGACTTGGCCAAGGTCGGTCCGATCAGTTTCGTCAGCGATGGTACGGCGCGGATTGAGATGCAAGGGGAAGGTCCAGCGCTGCACTTTATCGGCTCGCATATGGGTACTGCGGATCCCAGTACGGTAGCGATGAAGGTCTGGGAGAAAGAGCGGATGCCGGTTGTTCGCGGTATCGAATTTACGGCCTCCAATCCGCAAGGGGATGCGATTGCTGCGGAGGGTACAATGCAGTTGACCCTAACGCAATTGCTGATTCGTGAAGTGAGGCATGGAGTCCATTTGCGAAAACGCAATCGAAATATCGCCATCGATCAAGTTCACATTTATAACAACCGGGGTATTGGAATCTTTTATGACCAAGTCAATTTGCATCAGTCAAATATCACAGGTTCGCATATAAGTTACAATCAATTGGGTGGAGTGGTAATTGCGGGCGGCGATGTTCGCAACGTGCATATTACAGGGTGCGACCTCGAAGCGAATATGTCGGAGAGCGGTAAGTATCGGGCGAATATTTGGGTCGAAAACGTCCAAGGCTCGGGGGCTGAAATCGCGATTACGGGCTGTACCGTTCAGCATACGGCGGGCGTGCCTGATTCAGCCAATATCGTATTTATGGGTAGCGAAACGGACACGACAGAAGAGTCTCCGCGATGGGGGCATCTTACGATTGCGGACAATATTTTGACCGATGCACAGAAAAACATTTGGCTCAGAAATGCTCGGGGAGTGACAATCACCGGGAACACGTTCGGTGAGGGGCATCAGCAGCATCTGTTAGTAGAAAAATCGGAGAGCATTGTAGTGGGGGCTAATGTTTTCGATAGGAATCCCCCCTATTACAAGACCAAAGCGAAGGATAGCCAAGATGTGCTGTTGTTTCGAGAGTGCCGCGCTAGTCTACTGCAAGGCCTGCTGCTCCATGGAATATCTGCCAAAAGTGGGGCGATTCAATTGGAGAAATGTTCGGAAATGAATGTGCAGGGTTGTTCGATCCTGAATCACGGTGATATTGGTTTGGCCCTTAGAGATTGCAGTGATTGTTTGATCTCCGGTTGCCTTTTCCGCGGTAACCCGGGGGTAGAGTTTGTTTCAATTTTGGAGGTTGGTGAATTAGGCGGAAATGAAATCGTCAATAATAAAGCGAAAGTAAAGCGTCAAAAATGAACGAGATTGTGTTACTGTGCTGAGTCGCCTGAGCATAAAAAAAGGTTAGGCCTACTTTGGGGCCTAACCTTTCATTTTTTCATCGCTTGAATTACTTCGATTTTAATTCGATGGGAGCGATCGACGTGTTACCGGAGCTGATTTCAATTTTGATTCCCGATCGGTCTTTAGAAACATATCGGCCGTTCAAGAGATCTTTTCCTGGTTCAGCGAGCCCCATCATCTTGTCTCCGTCAGACACTTTATGAGCGGGGTCGGGCCAAGTTACCGTTACCGTGTAACTGCCTGCTGGAATGCCAGGCTTTGTATCCGTAGTCAGGGTAAAAGTTCCATCCTCTTTCGCTTGGGCTGAGGAGACGCTTGTGCTCGTTCCTCCGCTGGGATGGAAAAGGAGTACCGCTCCTTTGGCAGGAGTGCCATCGACGATGATCTTGCCTTGAGCTTGAACTAACGATGGGCCGCTATCGCAACCAGGCACCAGTAGCAAAACCAAGCTCAACAGACTGAGAGGAACTAACAATCGCGACATCAGTGCTTTCCGTAGTAAGGAGTCCATAAATTTGAAGAAAGTTCGGTGAGTGTAGCTGAATAAAAAAAGATCACTCGATTCGCTTAACGAATCGAGTGATACAACTACGCACGAAAAAGATCAGCCAAGCTGCCTAAGATCACTCTGGATTTTCAGCAATAGGTTCGCCAAGGTCGCGGCTGACCATTGCTGAGAACGTTTGCAGCGAGATGTTTTGAGAGATGAAGCCAACCGAACCATCTCCTCGCAACGCTTGCACGCCACCAGGATGGAATGAGTAAGGACTATTCTCATTAACAATGTTGATGAACGAGCAACCTGGTTGTGTTGGGATAGCTGGATCAGCACCCGAATAACCGCGAGGTTGTCGAGCGGTGTTCCAATCGCCGTAGAACGAGTTCAATTGCTGACCAACACCAACCAATCGACCGCGGAAGTAGACGTTTTGTTTTCCGGCAAGTTCGATGAAGCAGAAAGTGTTGGAGAGACCATCGACGGTTTGAGCAAAGGTTACCTTGTTTCGATTGATTAAATCGTTTGAGCCGAGCATGCCGTTATCGAGCGAGGCGTTTGCCATCCCGTTGCATACTGCGAGCGAACTATGCAAACCGCGGATCGCTGAGTAGTCGGTTCGAGGAAGAGTGTAAAGCTGGCCGGACGGAAAGCCGAGAGGTTGGAAGTAGACACCGTAATCCGAGGGGATGCCCTGCGGGGTCGATGGACAAACGAAAACGGGGATATTGCTCAGCAGTGCCGGGCTACCTTGACCCAAGGGGAAAGGAGGTGGCAAATTGCGTGGATCGACCAATGGCTTTTTGGCATCAAGCAAATTCGTGATGTTGGCCTGTTCGATGTATGGCAGCAAAGAAACCATGCAACCAATACGCCTTGCATCAGCAGTCAGGGGGAAGAACGGGTTATTCGATGCAGCATAGGCATCGTTCAAAGCGAATTCCCGGCACCAAGCCGGAACCCACTTGAAGGTTGATTCGTGATTGTGGACAGCAAGACCTAATTGTTTAAGGTTGTTGCTGCACTGCATACGGCGGGCGGCTTCACGAGCGGCTTGAACTGCAGGTAGCAATAAGCCAACGAGGATACCAATGATCGCGATCACGACCAAAAGTTCAACGAGTGTGAAACCAGAACGATTCCAGTTTCTCTTCATGCGGCTATCTCCGATAAGCGTGGAATGGGGGAAGAAAAGCAATAAGACATTCAACCTACTCCGAAGTTGAACATTAACGCAGTCTAAACACTCCCACACTTCAAGTCCAGAAATCTTCCCAGAAAATATTTCAAATGAGGGGGTAGTAAAACGGGATCAAAAAAGGGGACTGGTGTGTCTTAATTGTCAGATGGGTTGGGGGGCTGTAGGAGTTTTTCTTTGGCCTGTTTAAGCCAGGCTTGGGTTTCCATCAGGTCGGGAGCAAGTTTTACCGCATTTTCGCCCGCGATTACCGCCTCTTTGTAGCGTTTCATCTTCCAGTAAATGGTGGAGAGTTGGACCCAATGAGCGGCCTCAGCGGGGGCTGTTTTGGTCAACTGCAGGGCGTAGCGTTCCGAAGATTGTAGGTCGTTCGAATCGAGGTCCAATTGTATGAGTCCGCTGAGGGCGGTCTCGTGGTTAGGATCCAGTTCGAGCGTTTTTTCCCAGAAGGGGCGAGCGACCCCGTAGAGTCCTTCGAGCCAGTAGGAGGAAGCGATTGCAGAGAGAGATTCAGGATCGTTGGCGAGCGCTTCGAGGGCTTGAGTGGGCTCGAGAGCGTTGGCCTCTTGAGGAAGGTTTGGGTCTTTTGGCATGAGGTATTCCCGCGCTTTAATGGCCATCGAATGATCGCGTCGTTTGAGTGCATTTGTCATCATCGTCAATCCTCGGGCTCTCGAAACTTCCCAAGCGGGGAGGCGTTCCTGGGCTCCATCGACGATGGTCCAAGCTTTATGGTTTTTTTTATTCTGGGGCCCTTTTTTGGGATCTTTTAGAACGCGATGATCGGTCTGGACGGTGTGGGGTACGTTGGAGAGATCTGCTCTTGGCATGTGGCAATCGATGCAGGAATCTTCACTTGACTTCTGGCGGCGATTTTCGGGTGTGATGGTGCAGCTTTGATCGGTATGGCACTTGAGGCAATTCTTTCGATAGAGCTGCACTCTTTCGGTTTCGGTCGGAACATGATGTGGATCGTGGCATGATGTGCAACCCATCTGTTGCGAGGATGCTTGGTAACAGCGGCTTTCTCGCATCTGCTCGACATGACTGACCGCGGACACATCGTTGCCAGCGTCCTTTTGGCGAGCGTCTGGTCTAGAGTTTCCGGCGAAGATGACAAACACATCTTCCAGGCGATCGCCGGGGCGGAAATCGTAAAATTTTCGGCCAAAACGAGGAGTCACCTGTTCGGCTTGAAGATGGCATTGGTTGCAAACGTCTTCGCGGGCGCTGGGTGAAAGATCGGCAGGGTTGCAAATGGGATCCAGTGGCGTTTGAGATGCATTGACAGCGAGATCGTTTGTTTTCAGGTTGCGATGGAACTGGATATGTTTTTCGCCAGGGCCATGGCAGCGTTCGCAGCCTATGATGGCTTCATGAAAAACCTGCGGCGAATATTGTAAATCATTTTTGGTGTCAACTCTGCCGGCATGGCAGTAGAGGCAACTGTTATCGACGCGGCGTTGGAATCCCGGGTTCGCTTCCGGATGGTAGCCAGGTGAGAGATCCCAGCAGTTTTTGGCGGTGTACCAGCCGATGGGCGATTGAAAGAGCATGTGGTCTTTGAGGATAAAGTAGGCTCTTCCCTTTCGGCCGGAGCCCATCGCGAACGCGATGGGTTCGCTAATGTCGCCGAGAGAGTTGCCCTGTTGATCCATATATTTTTGCTGATGGACCAGTTGCGTTGGGTTGCTTGGCTGTGAAGAAGTGCTTGGTGTTGGCTTTTTGAGTGTGACACGATATTTGTTTGGGCCTGGGATGTTTAGCCAATCATCGATTTCCGATTCGATGAGTTTCATGTTAGACACTTGGGACATTGATTGGCCCATAGGATGGCTAAAATATTGTTCGGATATGTTGGTGTGGCATTCGCGGCAAGCTTCGCTTCCAACGTAAGCTTGATCGCGTGGGGGCGGCAATTCGGCTCGCAGCGGGTACGCGGTTGTCGCGCTCTTAGCGTTTGGTGTTGGCGTGGATTCGGGCGAGGGTTTCGAGGTGCATCCGATGGCGGTTGCCATCAGTACCGAAAGTGTAAAAGTCATCCAGTTTCGGTAGGCACCACGGCATTGATGGTTATTGATGATGAAAAACATGCTGAGCCAAATCTGAAGAACTCGAAACGGTCGTGCCGAAGTTTACGGCGTGCGTTATGATCTTTAAGGATAACCGGTTATTTCGGCGCTGGCACCATGAGTCCGGTAAAAGTCGTCGGGTAAAAGTCGTCGGGCGAAATAAGGCTGAGACAACCGGCATAGATAGAATTAGTGATTGCCGCGAGGTGCAAGGTTGGGACGTAAAGCGAAGAACACGAAAAAAATTTCGAACTCGCCTAAAGGGAATCAGACGAATCTAACAGGCCAAGCGATTGTTGCCGATTCCAGTGGCGCAGATTCCAGTGGCGCCGAATCTAGTCGCGCAGATTCAAAGCAAGCGAAATCGAGCGGTCGTTCCAGGCGGCGATTTTCGAATCGGACGCTGATTGTGCTGATCGTATTGCTTATACCGCTTGGGTATTTGTCATTTCGTTCCGTAGGTGTCTATCAATTGCGGAGCATGGCGTTTGAGGCGAGCGAATTAAGAAATGCGGGCAAATGGCGGACGCTTGAGCCATTGGCCGTGAAGTGGGGGCAGGCAGATCGGACAACGGCGATCCCTTGGCTGTATGCGGCCGAGAGTGCGGAAAGGTTGGGTTCCCCGGATCGGATGGCTCAGTATCTGGAACAGATTCCGGAGGCGGATCCTCGAGCGCCCGATTTGTTGTTGGAACTGGCAACGCTTTATTTCGGACCGCTCAATCGACCCGAGCAAGGTGTATCGGCCTGCAAAAGGGCCATACAGATTGCGCCTGAGCATCGAGAGGCGCGGCGCCGACTTATCTTTTACTATGGGATCACGATGCAGCGCGAGAAAGTGATCGAGTTGACTCGGGAGACAATCCGTGTCGGCAGTGACACGCAGGAGACGTACGTTTATTTGATGGGTGCGAACTGGCTCAGTTTTTCCAATGCTTACGAGTTGAATGGCAAGTGGTTGCAGTCGGGTAGCAATAACGAGGTTTACGGGATCGCAGAAGCTTTGCATTGGCGTGGTGCGACGAAGAATGATCCCTCGGTGGCGCAATTGCCAGAGGCGGATCGGGAGCGTATTCGCAAAGCGGAGCAGGCGGAAATGTTGAAGAAGTATTTCATGCAGTTCCCGAAAAATACCGAGCTCTTGGCTTTTTTTCTTGAGGAAAGTTCCGTGCGCGGCGACATCGAGGAGGTGGAAAAGCTTTTGTCCGAGGTGCCAGCCGGCGCTGCCAAGGATAATCGTTTTTGGCATTACAAAGGTTGGTATCACGCAAATCTATCGGAGTGGCAGGAGGCGGAGAAGTGCTACCGCAAAGCGTTGGAATTGCATCCGTACGCTTGGCGAAGCCAGTTCGAATTGGCTGACACGCTCAGGAAATCGGGTGACTTGCGTGAGGTAGAACGACTCTCTCAGTTATCTCTGGAGGGCAAGGATTTACAAAAGACAATTTTGCAGCTCCCCGACGTGCAGAGTGTACCTATGAACATTTTTAAGCGGATGCAGCGTTATGCTAGTGATTGTGGGGACGCTCCAGTGGCGGCCAGGATGCTGGAGCGAATCCAGCAATACGGCGGAGGTGGCGAATTTAAGCAGTAAACGACAATTAAGGGGAATTTGCTTGCCTTCCCAAAATTTTATGGATACACTACACGGTTGTCTGGAAATTCTTATCGCAATTATGCGCGTAAATTCACATTTTTAGTTGGATTCAGAAGGATTCTGCCCGTGAAACAATTGGCACCCGTGAAACAATTGGCAATTTTGGCTCTGGCTCTGCTGTTTTTCGTCGGCTGTACACCATCCGCTGGTACGGCCCCAGTGAAGGGAAAAGTGACGTTGAAAGGGGCCCCGGCACCAGACGGTACCATGGTCACTTTTTGGCCAGTTGGCGGTGGAGAAACGGCTACTGGGAAAGTAAAAGGTGGCGAGTACGAGCTGTTTTCCGGCGTCAAAGGGGACGTTGGAGCGAAGCCCGGGAAGTACAAGGTAGTGCTTGCTGAGGGCGCAAGTGGAGATGCATCAACACCGGATAAAGGTGCTTATCAATCCCAAGGAGCACCGAAGAAAGGTGACGTTCCAGGCGCGTCGACTGGGAAGTTTCCGACCGAGTACGGAACGGCTGAGTCCACACCCTTGGAAAAAGAAGTGAAAAGTGGTTCGAACACAATTGATATCGAGGTTCCCTAGGAACTTTTTTGAAATAAGTGGTTCTAAGTTTCTCTGCGAAAGAAAACTTGGCCTTTAGTTTTTTGGTCATTGCTGCTGTTCCTGTTCTTATTTAATTTTTCGGAGTTGTCGGTATGCAGGTATCATTACGTCGACGGACGGGCTTTACGCTCGTCGAGCTTCTGGTGGTTATAGCCATCATTGGCATCCTTGTAGGTCTTCTTCTCCCCGCAGTTCAGGCAGCCCGTGAAGCGGCTCGTCGAATGCAGTGCAGTAACAACCTAAAGCAAATTGGTTTGGCTGCGCAAAACTATCATGATGCGTACAAGACGCTACCGTGGAACAGCGAATCCGCTTGGGACTGGCAGAACGGAAACAATCGCCCCAAAAACCATCCACGCGACCATTGGATGACATTCTCTTGGTTGACCGGAATTCTGCCTTACATCGAGCAGGGCACGATCTACAATCGTATCAATTGGAACACTTTTGGTTCGCCGCTCGATCCAACCAATGAGCCATTAGCGAGAACAGTAATCAGCACTTATTTGTGCCCTTCGAACGACCAACCCGCCCTCCGGGACGGTCAATGGAGCAACTACGGTATCGCTCGCGTAGGTACAATGGCTGGTACCGATTACGTCGGAAACATGGGGCACATCTGGGGCGGTTGGAAAGACTGCGGTGCAGTTCCTGACTTCCCAGGTCCAGCGAACAATCCGAATTTGTTTGTCAAAGGTAGTGCGGGCACACCATGGGTGAATGGTGATTATCTCAACGAGCAAGTCAACATCAACGGTTGCTTCCGATATTTCGGTAGTGTTCGTATGGCTGCCGTAAAAGATGGTACATCTAATACCATTCTCGCCTTCGAAGAAATGCACTTCCGTGGTGGCGATCAACCTCAATTCGATTTCGGTTACAACGATACCGCTTCTTGGATGAGTCCTGTGGCCGCGATCAACACCGTTCGAAACCCCATCAATAATCGCAACCGAGCTTGGCAACAAGGTGCAGGTGACCGACGCTGTGCCGGTTGGAGCAGTTATCACACCGGTGGTGCTCAATCGGTCCGCGTAGACGGTAGCGTATCGTTTGTCTCCGAGACGATCGACCACGTCACCCGGTATTCGTTGGGCGTGCGAAACGATGGTCTTCCGATTAATGACATCGGTAACTAAAGTCCTTATTTTGCAGCTAGAACTGTCAGTGAGAAGTCCATCGGAGAGAGCATATGATTCTCCGATGGATTTTTTATGCGCATAATATCTGAGCTTAAGATGTTAATTTCAGTTGTGTCTTTGCCAACAAGATTATGATTCGCGGTTAAGGTTTGCTTACGAAAATCCCTAAATTTTCGCGTACGATAGGCTAGCTGGGGAGTTAGCTAATGACCTTCGTTAGACTATCTAAGGGAGTTGCCATGTCGAAACGTCGCCTTACTTTGGGTGTCGTCCTGGTACTGCTAACGGGATGCAATAGCAACGACTCTGAACCGAAGAAAGAAGCGCGGGTGAATAAATCCACTAGCGAACGATTGGGTGAAAAGAAGTCGGAAGAATCTTTATTCGGTGACACCAAGAGAACGACCAGTAGTGACATCAAAGCCCCAGACGCGCCGAAGGGATCAATGCCTCATCATTTGCAATTCACCGATATTGCGAAAAACGTGGGCATGGATTTTACCTACGACAGCGGCGCTCGAGGCCGGTCGCTTATGGTTGAAACCATGGGAGGTGCCCCAGCGTCTCTCGATTATGACAACGATGGACGCGTAGATATCTTTGTCTGTCAGGGTGGTGATCCTACAGCAGATCCTGCCGATGTGCGGCAACCTAAAGATGTGCTGTTTCGACAACTTGATGCCACACGATTTGTTCCGGTGCAAAATAGCTTGGGACCCGAAAATACGTATCGCTATAGTATGGGCGTGGCGGTCGGCGATTACGATGATGATGGCTTTGATGACTTGTACATTACCAACTACGGCGAAAACCAATTGCTGCGCAATTTGGGTGACGGGACTTTTGAAGAGGTGACGCAATTCGCCGGCGTCTCCGACAAACGTTGGTCTTGTGCGGGAGCCTTTGCGGACCTGAACGGAGATTCGCTCTTGGATCTCTATGTTTCCAACTATGTCGACTACGATGTACGACAACCCAAGGATTGCCGCAACCAAGAAGGGAAGTACCGAATGTGCCATCCCCGTGAATTGCCGGGAGTCGACGACGAGTGTTTCTTTAATCGCGGAGATGGAACATTCTCGGCGGAATCCAAGGCCAGAGGTTTAGTTGGAGAGGATGGGAAAGGCTTAGGCGTAGCCATCGCTGACTTTGACAAGAACGGTTCGATGGATATTTACGTTGCTAACGATACCACGGCAAACTTCTACTTTGTTAACTCAGGCGATGGAAAATTTCAGGAACGAGCGAAAGTATTGGGTTGCGCGATGGACCGCACCGGCGCTTTCCAAGCTAGTATGGGACTGGGGATTGGTGATTACAATCGAGACGGTCTGCTCGATATCTACTCCACGCATTTTTATGATGAATCCAATACGCTTTACAAAAATTTAGGTCCTGCGGGATTTCAAGACGTCACGGGAATCGTTGGATTGCATGATGTCACTTTGCCTCGGTTGGGCTTCGGCACCTGCATCGAAGATTTCGATCAAGATGGTGTGGTCGACATTTTTGTGGCCAACGGGCATATTGAGAACAACCCAGAAAATAAGTATCACAAAATGGAGCCCCAACTATTTACCTACGGCGGTCGTCGCTTCGTAGATGAAAGCGCTTTCGCAGGTGAGTATTTTCAAAGCAAAGTCGTGGGGCGAGGTGTATGCACAGCGGATTTCGACGGGGATGGTGATCTTGATATCTTCGTGGTGCATCAAGATTCCCCTATGGCTCTTTTACGGAATGATTCTCAGCGAGGTAGTTGGCTGAATATTGAGTGTCGCGGCCGTCAGTCGAATCGTCGTGGCATCGGTTGTTGGGTGAAGGTAGATGTAAACGGGCAAAAGTGGGAACAGCAGCTTTATGCCGGTGGAAGTTACGCGTCCTACCGACAACCCATCCTAGCCTTCGGATTGGGAAACCTGACAGGGAACGCGAAAGTTGAAATTCGCTGGCCAAGTGGCCGGCAACAGATTATCGAAGCGGTCGGGTTGAATCAACGGTTGGTTGTCGAGGAGCCTACAGAGGGTTAATTGATTATGATTCGAACAATGTTTGTTTTGGCGTTGTTGATCTTCAGTTCGGTATCCACAGCACAGACGTTGCACGAGAATATTCCCTATGTTGAACCGAATCATGTGCGGCAGATCCTTGACGTTTATACGCCTGCCTCAGGTGAAAAAAATCCTGTTGTCTTTTGGATTCATGGAGGAGGGTGGCAGGTAGGTGATAAGAAAGATGTGGCGCTCAAGCCGAAATGGTTTACAGAGCGTGGTTTCGTGTTTGTGTCGACCAACTATCGATTGCTTCCCGAAGTTGCAATGAGAGAATTGATCGGCGATGTGGCGAGCGGTTTAGGCTGGACCTATAAAAACATCGAGAAATTTGGTGGCGATCGAGACAGGATCTTCGTGATGGGGCATTCGGCTGGCGCCCAATTGGCCGCAATTGTCTGTGCCGACCATCGCTATCTGGAGAAAGTTGGCGTACCCTCAAGCGCACTCCGCGGTTGTGTCCCGGTGGATGGTGATACCTATGATATTCCCGCAATGATCATGACCGCCGAAATGAGGCAAACATTGCATGGATTACCGCTACCCGAAAATGGCCATCGCGTGAAATTTGGTAACGATCCCAAGCTGCATATCGATTTCTCGACCGTGACCCATGTCGCTAAGGGAAAGGGCATCCCACCGTACTTGATTTTGTATGTTTCTGGTCATCCCGATGTAACAGCCCAAGCGAAACGCTTAGAACTTAGTTTGACCAAAGCCGATGTTCCTGCAATCGCCTTTGGAGCGGGCAATACCAATCACAGTAAGCTCAACGATGATTTGGGTTTGGAGAATGATCCCGCGACAGCCAAGTTGAGCGAGTTCCTGGACAGATACAGTAGCAAAAAAGAAGAAGGCAAATAATTCGTTTATACCCTTTGATTTAGAAATCTCCGATAACTTCACCGGAGTCGCGGCTACCTAACGCCCTCCAAACATGCCGCTCTATCGTTTGGGCCACAAATCGCACCGAACCATCCATCAACAACGAATTTACACCGCCAGAATGATAGCTGCGACTGGTGACGATCGCATAGGTGGGGAGTGTTGGGCTTCTTCCTTCCCGCATTGAATTGAAATCAATGTCATACGTTATGCCATTGCTTTGGTATGGAACGAATTGATTGGGAGCAAACGTCGTTGTAAATCCTGTTTGATGAATTCGAGCATCTACCCATTCTGTGTGCCCGGAGTCGCTCTTGAACTCTCCGCCAAACAACGCAACATCTCCAGGTGTGCTGGGAACCAATACTGCTGTCGGAGGATTACCGCCATCTCTCAAATAGGGCGTGAATGCTTTGACCTCACTCATGCCAAGAGTATTGCTTGTTCCGTCTGTTAACGACGCCAATCGCCTCGATTGG
>Ga0169931_10006104_pt1 | contig 18237 bp, 25 predicted proteins | sample Kivu_15m_20L_FD_129675 | JGI IMG/M metagenome (GOLD analysis project Ga0169931, IMG submission 129675) | Freshwater microbial communities from Lake Kivu, Western Province, Rwanda to study Microbial Dark Matter (Phase II) - Kivu_15m_20L... | ecosystem: Environmental > Aquatic > Freshwater > Lake... | reverse complement strand
CTGCAGGCCGGGACCACCAGCCAGATCCTGCTGACAGCGGCCAACGGCGGCGCGGCCGGCTCCATCGATCCGGCTAGGGCCCTCGACAACAACCCCAGCGGCGGCTGGCAGGGCAGTGAAGGTCTGGCGGTCGGCAGCCGCTCGATCACCGCCGTGGCCAACCTCAGCAGCCAGACCTGGACCCCCACCGCCACCCGCGATGGTGTGGCGCTGAACCTCCAGGACATCCGTATCAACGGCAATCAGGTCACCGCCCGCTTCCAGGACGGCATTTCCGTCGAATTCTGGCAGGCCAGCGGCACCGCCCCATCGCTGGTGCCGATCGCGCCCGCCGTGGAGGTGAAACGCCTCGCCGGTTACAACAACGCGATCGGCTTCTATTCCGTTGACTCGATCACCGGCACGGTGGACGTCCTAAATCCGGGTGACGCCGGCTATCTGCAGGCCGCCCTGGCTCGCAGCGAGGCTGAGAAGCTGCTGCTCTCCGCCGCCGATCTCCCCGCCTTTGGTCAGTCCGCCACCTTCAACGCCCTGCCGCTCAACGCGCAGCAGCGCTACGGCGTGCTGCTGCTGCAGAACGGTGATCGCAACACCGTGTTCTCCTCCTTCAGTGCCGCCAACCCCGGCGGCGAAACCCAGATGGTGCGCCTCGGCTCCGACCCCAGCAGCTATGTGCTCGGCATCGAGGACATCGCTGTCGCCTCCGGCCACAGCGACAGGGATTTCAATGACAACATCCTGACCCTCAGCGGCGTGTCGCTGGGGCTGTTCTGAGCGGGGAGTGGATCCAGCGGCACAAGCTGGGCGATGGACTTGCCATGGGCCGCTCTGGTCCGTTCGCTCAGCCGCGCTCGGAACTGATCCGCGACGCTCTGACCTTGGCGGAGTGCTGTGGTGATGTCGCTCGACAAACGCCGTCTCCATGGCGGAATGCGCTTCCGGCAGCAGCACCGCCAGCCAGCAACACACAGGTGTCGATGTAGAGCATCAGTGGCGGGAGTCGTGCCGGAGAGCCCGCATGGTCTCCACACCGCTGGCCTTCTGCACTGGCAACGCTTCTCGCAGGGCGGCGAGCTGGGGCAGCAGATCACGCACACTGCAACGAGGCACCAGCTCGGCGATGGGCTTGCCGCGGCTGGGTCATCACAACGGCACCCCTGCTTCCACCGCATCCAGAAGGCTGGCATGGCCGTTGACCATCTGGATGACCAACGCTAGGGCGGGCCTTCAGCCGCGACGCGATGCGGCTCTGGCGCAACAACACCGGTGCCCTGCGTGGAGCTTTGCTCTGCAGGCCCCGACTCGGATTGTTGGCTGATCCCAGAGCTGGCCTGAACCCGAGGGCCGTCGCGGCTTGCTGCATCCGCCCATCGAAGCTGGCCAGCCGGGTGCAGCGGCTGTTCAGCGCCACCGCCAGATGCAAGGCGTCGCCGGCCCGCAGGCCGACACAGAGTCCATGGTGATCCTTGTGCCCGTACTCCGAAACGTGTATGTCCTGGCCGTGGATCGCCTGGCGCTTCGCGCCTCAACGCAGCGTCACAACCCCCTCGAACTGGCCAAACGCCGGATCCATGCTGGCCAGCACAAGGTCGTCCGAGGTGGCCTGGGCCGCCAGCAGCCGATCGAAGGGATCGCGGTGCGGCACCGCCCAGAGGCCGGCCTGCCGGGCCACGGCAGCGCTGATCGGCAGATCGATGGCCGCCAGGCGATGCAGGGCCATGGCGTAGTTCTCGACGACAGCCCGGGCCTGCTTGAGTTTTCCCAGCCGCCACTTGGTGGCGATCTCCCAGGCGGTGGCCGCGCTCACGACGAGCGTGTTGTCGCTGTCCTCCAGTGCGTTGCGCAGCTCAGGGGAGAGCTTGTGAGGTTCCAGCAGAGCCCAGAGCAGCACGTGGGTATCGAGCAGCAGCTTCATGCGCCCCAGCGCTGCAGCTCGTCTTCGGGCAGGGGCTCAAAGAACGCCTCGTCCACGCTTCCCTTCAGAAAGCCGAGCTGGCGGCGGGGGCTGGGATCGAGCGGCACCAGCTGAGCGATGGGCTTGCCGTGGCGCGCCAGCACGATGCGCTCACCGGCAGCCACCCGGGCCAGCAGGGCCGATAGGTGGGTCTTGGCCTCCTGGACGTTGACGCAGCGTGGATCCATGCTCTGCTCTGCTCTGCTCTGCTCTGGTCTGGTCTGGTCTGGTCTGGTCTGGTCTGGTCTGGTCTGGTCTGGTCTGGTCTGGTCAATGCGGTCAGACTAGCGGTCTGATGCTGCTCATCGAAACCCGCCACCGCGGCGAGCCGCTTGGAGCTGATCCGCAAAGCCCTGGACGGATCAGCACAGGTGCCAGGGATTAATCATGTCCAGGCCGATCCCCGCGAAGTCGGCCGTGTATCGGGTGGCCAGGGGAACGCCATGCGCCAGCGCCGTGGCCGCAATCACCGCATCCGCTGTGGCCATCGGCCGGGCCAGTCGTTCGCGTCGCCGCAGCAGTTCGCCATACCAGTGGGCCGCTTCGCTGGTGAACGGCCAGATCCGGCCAGCGAACAGCTCGGACGCCAGCGCATCCCAGCTCTGCTGCAGTTGCAGCTTACGGCGGCCCTCCGGCAGCCGGGCCAGGCCGTGCAGGATTTCGGCTTCGTTCATCGCCGTGATCGCCACCGCCTCTGGATCGAGGCCATCGGCCCAGGCCAGCACCCGTGGCGCTGGCAGCGGGCGCATCAGCTCCGAGACCACATGGGTGTCGAGCACGATCACGGCCAACCCTCCCCTGGCTGAACGTGGTGTCTTCAGGGCGCAAGCTCCGCGTGGCCACCGATTCGGCTGGTGCTGGCTGAGAGGAGCGATCAGGCAGCTCCAGCTCCACGCCACCGAGCTGGGCGAAGTGTTCATGAATAGCGACTGCCCAGGCCCCTGCCAGCAGCGATGGGCTGCTGGGCCTCGATGGCGGAGCGGAGGATCGTGCGCGCTTCCTCCTCCATGGATCGTCCATTGCGCGCAGCCTGAATGCGCAGCTGGGCTTTGGTGTGCTCGCCGAGGTTGCGGATCGTGAGCGTGGCCATGGGCGACACCTGCCAGCATTGACAGCAGTGATGTCAATGCTGGGGCCTCCGGCGGGAGCTCGCTATCCCAGCAGGGATTCAGTGCTTTGCCACCTGGCTACCACCCAGGCCCGACATCAGCCAGCCGAACGTGGCGAGCGCCGGATCCGCGCTGGCTGGCACGAAGCGCTCGCTGAGGTGGGCGCGGAAGTGGCCACGGCGAATCGCCAGGATCAGACCAAGACTTCGATGCACCGCTCGATGACCTTTACAAGGCGCTGCGGTGACGCGGCTGGAGCCTGAAGCAGACCATCGCGATCCGGCTGAGTGCCCCCTCCGGACGCAGGCCGAGGGCTTAGATCGAATGATAGGCCTCAAAATAGGATTTATCAATGTAGAGCATATTGGTCCAGCGGACGATTTCCGTTTTATATCGACGTTCCTCGGTGTAGTGAGGATCGTAAAGCGAAGCCATCACGAATCCACGCTCATCGAGGAAACGCAAGAGCTCATAGTAAGGGGGCAGATTCTCATAAAGCCCAGAGATTGTCATTTCAAAGAAGATCATTCCAATGCGATGCTGCTCCATCATGCTTGCGGCACCCTTAAACACTTCGAGCTCAAACCCCTGAGCATCGATTTTCAAGATATCAATTCTGGCAATGGAGTTGGCCTCCATGAAGTGATCAAGGGAGACCACATTCACAGACGTCCGCGCCCTCACCGTATCGCCAAGCTCACCAGGCTCAAGGAAAGAGCTCACGATGGAATGGTTGCATTCATTGAGCATCATCACCGCCTCTCTTGAGCCAATCCCGAGATTCCAGAGCGAGACACCCGGCAAACCACTGCAATTCTGATTCAAGATTTCAAAGGTGGATGGACTAGGCTCAAAAGCATACACTGAGGCGCCAGGGAAATAGTGCCTGATTTTAGATACGGTTTGCCCCGTATTCGCGCCGACATCAAAAATAACGGGTCTGACCGTAGGATCCACAAATCTCTGCATATCCTCAAATGGGGCGTACTCATCCAAATTGCTGCGAATTATCTTGTATCCCATCCGGCCAAGAATACTCTTTGCAACTGCTACCAACTTTGACAACTTGCTTGACAGCCTCATGAGCCACATCCCTTTGCAAGATTGAGATAAAAGACCCGATTGCCCTGCCCATGCTGTGAGCAGGCTGGAACGGTGGGCTGCCACTCCCGAAGGGCATGTTTGCCTCTTGAAAGAGGTTTACATCTGAACGATTGACTTGTCAAGCTTTTCGGCGGTTCGCCGCCGTGTTAGGAGCTGAGAGCACGATGCAGCCGGATGGTTATGGCATCGCCTGCCCGGGGCGGTTAGCAGCAGAGCCTCCCCATAAGGCGATCGCCAAGGCGAAGGTAGCGCTTGCTGACCATTCATCAGACCAAAACCCACCTCTTGGAGTGGCTGCATGCGGTGGAGCCACTGGGAGGAGATGATGATTGCACGGGCCGGCATGCCGATTGCAGAGCTGCTGGTTTGCCTGAGCAGAACGGTTGCATGCTTCAGCCGCAAGCAGATCACCAGTGGCAGTGTCATGACACCAGCCTGAACATGGGCGCATCACTGGCTGGTCCCATCAGCTCGTTCGGCCGGGTTTCCAATGACGCAGAGATCGACGGCCCCTGCCGTGGCCACCACCTCCACACCGGTCCTCTCGTCAACGGTGTCGACGTGGGCGCCATCCTGGGCGGCCAGCGCCAATCGATCGGCAGCGGTGATCAGGCGGCGGGCCAGCTCCCTCGTGGCCACCGGCCCGTCATCTGCGCCGTCGAGGTGATACGCAAACCCGAGCAGTCGATCAGGCCAAGACCCCCCTCTGGGCTGACGCGAGCGACAGTTCAGGCCAACCCGCCTGATCTGCCTGGTGATGGCGCTGCTTCAGGCATAGGGTTTGGCTGCCAGACCAAGCCCCCCAAGCGATGCGCTCCACCACCTTCGCCAATGGCGACCGCATGCCCCTGCTGGGGCTTGGCACCTGGAAGGCGGCGCCGGGGGAGGTGGGGGCCGCGGTGCGGGAAGCGATCCGGCTCGGCTACCGCCACATCGACTGCGCCAGCGTGTATGCCAACGAGCCGGAGGTGGGCGCAGCGATCCGCGCTGCCATCGCGGCCGGGGAGGTGCGCCGCGAGGAGCTGTGGATCACCTCCAAGCTCTGGAGCAACGCGCACGGCCACAGCAATGTGGAACCGGCTCTGCGAAGCACCCTCGCGGATCTGGGCCTGGAGTGGCTGGATCTCTACCTGATCCACTGGCCTGTGGCGATCAGACCGGGCGTGGGCTTCCCCAGCAGCGGCGAGGATCTGCTCCCTCTGGAAGCCATCCCGCTCTCCGACACCTGGCGGGGGATGGAAGCCGTGCTGGAGCGGGGGCTCACGCGCCACATCGGCGTGAGCAACGTTTCCAGCCGCAAGCTGCAGGCCCTGCTCACCATGGCCCGTCAGCGGCCCGAAGTGAACCAGGTGGAGCGCCATCCGCTGCTGCAGCAACCGCAGCTGCTGGCCGACTGCGCCGCCGCCGGCATTCTCATCACCGCCTACTCACCACTGGGCTCCGGCGACCGGCCGGCCAGCCTCAAGGGCGCCGATGAGCCGGTGCTGCTCGACAACCCGGTGATCGGCGCGATCGCCGCCGAGCATGGCTGCAGCCCGGCCCAGGTGCTGATCGCCTGGCAGCTGCAGGGGGGCGTCTCCACCATTCCCAAATCGGTGAACCCCACGCGGTTGCGCGACAACCTGGCGGCGGCCGATCTCACCCTCACGCCGCCCGACCTGGAGCGGATCAGCGGGCTGGATCAGCACCGGCGCCTGGTGGATGGTTCCTTCTGGCTGCTGGAGGGCGGCCCCTGGAGCCTGCAGACCCTCTGGGATGAGCCCTGAGCGGGCGCCCGCTTTCCGTGTGCTCTGAATCAGCCTCTGCGGAGCGGCCTGCTGCCATGCCGGCGTGACCCCTGATCACCCGCTGAACCCTCGATCCCCTGGAACGCCCGGAGGCCACGGGTGGCCTCCGGTGAGCAGCATGCGTAAAACGAGCTAGAATCGATCAGAATCTTGTGCAACAAACACGCGATGGATGTCACCACCGTCTCCCCCAAGTTTCAGGTGGTGATTCCCAAGCGGGTGCGCGAGCAGTTCGGCCTCAGCCCCGGGCAGACCCTTCAGGTGATCGCCCTGCCGGGGCGGATTGAGCTGGTTCCAAGCCAGTCTGCGGCTGATCTGCGTGGTTTTCTGCCGGGAGCCAACACGTTTCAGCGCGAGGGAGACCGCCTGTGAGGCAACAGGTGGTGGTGGATTCCTCAGGCTGGATCGAGGTGTTCACCAATGGCCCTCGGGCCGAACACTTCCTGGCCCTGATGGCCGATGAAAGCGCTCTGGTGGTGCCGGCGATCAGCATCTTTGAGGTGGTCAAGTGGGTGCTGCGCGAACACGGAGAGGCCCAGGCCATTCAGGCAGCCGCGGCGATGCAACGGGCGCAGGTGGTGGATCTCGACCTCCGGCTGGCCATGGCCGCAGCCCAGCTCAGCCATGCCCTGCAGCTGCCGATGGCCGACAGCATCATTCTGGCCACGGCCAGGGACCGGCAGGCCAGGCTGCACACCATGGACAGCGATTTCCAGGGGATCGACAACGTGGAATGGATCGCATCGATGCCCTGAGCGGGGTGAGAACCAACCCGGCTGGGCCACCACCGTGCGAGCACCCGATGCCCTGCACCTGGCCATCGCCACTGGTCTTGCTGCAGGTGGGCGACCGCCACACCAGCAGCCGCAGCTTCAGCCTCAACGAAGCCAGCGTGCTCGCAGCCTTCGCCACGGTGATCGGCAGCACCGTCTTCGCCGACGGGGCGGCCCATAGCGATGGCCTCACCCATGTCCGCAGCCTCGGTACCAACCTCTCTGGCCTGGAAGACATCGGCGGCGGCGACCAGGATGTCGACGACCACGCGACCGGCTTCCAGATCACCCAGATGATCTAGGTACGAATCCCCAAACCAGGCGGCCTGTCGGAACAGCTACCGAACCCGGGGCTGGCAGCCATCAATGCTGCAGCCAGAATGCCGGTGCATCTCCTCAGCCATGGTCAGCACTCCCACTGATTCCACCCCTTCCAGCGCACCGGGCTCTGTGGTGATGGATCCGGCCACCGCCTTCGCCGCCGTCGCCCTGGCGGCCGTGTCGTGGGATGGGGTGCTCACGATGGCCGGCTCCAGGGCCCTGCGCCACTCCCTGGATTACCGCCAGCCCTACCGCAACTACGGCCAGGACGCGATGGTGAAGCTGATGGACACCCTGCTGGCCGAACTGCGGCGTGTGGGACCGCAGCATCTGATGGTGGAGGCCGCCGAGCAGCTGAATCCTGCCCAGCGCGCCACCGCCTTCGCGATGGCGGCCGAGATCATGCGCTCCGATGGCCCCCTGCAGGATGACGAGCGCAACATCCTCAGCAACCTGGCCATCACCCTCGGCCTCGGAGAGGCGGAAACCACACCGATCCATGCCGCGATGGATCTGCTCCATGCTGATGTTCTCAGCGCCTGAGCAGCGGCAGCTCAGCGTGGTTTGATCAGTTGCAGCACCTGGGGCCCGAGACCGCCGGCACGGCGCTCGAAGTTGAGGGCCTGCAGGATCGCCTGGGCGGCGGCGGCGATATCACCGGTTTCGGCAATCCTCCGGGCCTGCTGATTCAGGTTGTCGGCCTGCTCAAGCAGCTGGCGACGATCGGGGCTGTCGGCCCTGGCGACATGGGGCCGTGGTCCGTCGACCGCAGCACGACGCGGCGGTGACGCGGACACGGCAGGGGCTGGATGGGGCCTGGTGGCGGTCATGGGTAGCTGGCGTCAGCCGGCAATGCAGATGGATCGGAACGGATGAAGCGAATGCTGAACCTCAGCTATCCGGCAACGAAGCCTTTCTGATGGTGCGTGCAGGCCAGATCGGGAATGCGCGTCTTCAGCAGAGGCGACCAAGGACCTCCGCTGAACACGACCGCATTCATATTACTCAGGAAACCGCATGTTGACGAGCCAGGCGATCTGAGCAGCCTTCACCCGGCCGGATTTCAGGTACCCGGTTCCTCGCGGTTGCCCCCAAGGGCCGCGATGGCATCGCGAAGCTGCTGCGACCGCTGCAGGTCTCCGCGGGTAAGCGCCACGGCCAGCGCGAATTCCAGTTTCTCGAGCTGGTGCTCACCCTCGCAGGGGCTGCTGGCCACACTGCGGCGGCCGGAGGCTGATGCCTGACCTGAAGGTGCCGGCAGATGGGACGTGACAGCGGGATGGGTGTTTCCCTGTGTAACGCTCTGACTGCCGCTGTGCCCGGAGGCGTGAGATGTGGGGTAGGCCATGGCTCACTTTCTTTTCATTCTGCCATCCCTGACCAGGGGGCGAAGCGGTGGCTCAGGCAGCCGCTTCATCAGCAGGATCGTGCTGATGGGGATCCTCCTGCTGAAACAGGGGGATGGCGCTGAAGTCGTCGCCGGGGTCGCCGGCACGAGAGGCATCCTCGGATGGCTCCTCAACAGCTGCCTCCGCTTCCATGATCCGCTGCAGGCCTTCCGGCTCCTCCAGGATCCAGGATGCCTCGGTTGCGGCCGCTGCCTGCGGCATCGCGGCAGGTGCCTCCTGCAGAGCGCCTTCCAGCAGCGAGCGACAGTCGAACAGGAGCCGCTCGGCGTTGCCGAGACTGACCTCGAGAGCCGGATCGTTCTCGGGGGCCAGGCGCTCGCGGGCCTCGAGAATCGCCAGCCGCTGCTCCAGCTGCACCAGCCGCTGGGAGAGCAGATGGAGCGTGCCGGCCAGATCCTCGGCGCTGCGACTGATCCGGAACGAGACCGATGGAGAGGCCATGGCTGCAGAACGGTTCGGCCGCATGACAACACAGACCGCAGACTGGGGCCAGCTTGGTTGCGGTGATGGTGCATCCCTGGCCCCTGGTGCTGCTGGCTCTCGCCGGCACGGCCGGAGGCGTTCTGGCCCTCGGCACGGGCATTCCTGCGGCGCCCCTGGCGGGCGCCCTGATCGGAGCCGCCCTGGTGAGCCTCAGCGGCCGGGTAGACGCGGTGGCGTGGCCTTCGGGCACCCGCACGGTGCTGGAGATCGCGATCGGCACGGTGATCGGCAGCAGCCTCACCGCCGCTGCCCTCGGGGAGCTGCGACAGCTCTGGAAGCCCGCGGTGCTGATCACCTTCACCCTGGTGGTCACCGGGGTGGTGGTGGGCCTCTGGTGCAGCCGGTTGCTCGGCATCGATCCTGTAGTGGCCCTCCTGGGGGCCGCGCCGGGAGGGATCAGCGGCATGAGCCTGGTGGGGGCGGAATTCGGGGTGGGCGCGGCGGTGGCCGTGCTCCACGCCGTGCGCCTGATCACCGTGCTGCTGGTGCTGCCACTAGTGGTGAAGCTGCTGCTGCCGGCAGGGCCGGCAGGGCCGTGAAACGATCGGCATGCCCAGGATCCCGACCTCAACCGCGACCTCGACAGGCTCGGATGGACCGATACCTTTGGCCCTCATCCGCCCCGTCAGGCCGCCGTGTTGTCCGCCCGTTCACGCCTTTCTGCGTTGGTCCGGCCGCAGGGGAGGCCGGCAGACCACCGGCCTCGCCGGCTCCCGGCGCTGAACGCCGCCCTCGTGATCGGATCCCTGGCCTGGGGGCCGGCGCTGCCGGCGGGGGCCCAGAACGTGGACAACAGCCCCGGGGCAAGGGAGCCCAGGTGTACTGCGTGATGCGCAACAACGGCAACATCCACGAGGTGAGCTGGGCCGCGGCCTACGCCCTGATCAAGCGGCAGAGTGCCAGCCTGTTCAAGACCTCGCCGGAGCATGCCTCGGTGATGATCACCGAGGCCGTGGTGCAGAACCCCGGCAACTATCCCGATTGCGCGCGGCACCTCGGCGACCTCTACACCCGCCGCGTGCTGCTGACCAACCCGGCAGGGGGAGGGGTCACGCCTGGGGTCAGTGGTAGTGCTGGAGGATCCAGCAGCACCCCGATCCGCAGTGAACGCTACGGCAACTGACCGCTGTCCGGAACCGACCAGGGCTCCGCGGGCCCTGCTGCCGTGGGCAAGGCGGGCTGGTGCCTGGCGGCGGGAGGCAGAGCCGCACCCCCTGCTGCTGGTTGCCCTGCTGGCCTGCCTGCTGGGCGGCTGCGCCGAGGAGCCGCTGCCGCAGCGCCGCATCAGCCGCGACGACTGCCTGGGCGAAGTGTCGCTGGACCGCCTGAAGGAAGCGATCGCCCGCTGCAACACGGTGGTGGCCGCCTTCCCCCAGGATCCTCAGCCGCTGAACGAGCGCTTCCTGCTGCACACCCTGGCCGAAGACGACAAGGCCGCCTGCCGCGACATCGGCAGGGCCTCGGAGCTGGCCCGGAAGCGGCCCGCAGCCAGCCTCGATCCTCTGCTGCGTGAGGATCTGCGCCGGCGCCTGGCCGACTGCCGCAGCCTGGGAGCTGCCAGCCCGCCCGGCACCAAGGCAGCCAGGCCCGGCGATCCGCCGGCGCCGGCGCTGCCGTCACCAGCGGTCCAGCAGCTCCCGCACCAGAACCGGTAGGGAGGCACGCCGGAACTGCTCGCGGCGGCTCTGCAGCACCAGGGCGATCGTTTCCTGCTTGCTGGCGATCAGCCCATCAACGAGCTGATCGGCCACCCCGAGCTGCAGCCAGTGACAGGTGAGCATCGATCGCATGCCGATGCGATGGCAGCGGTCCTCGGCCTGCTCGGCGTCGCCGGGGGTCCAGGGTCGCTCGAGCAGCACCACATGGCGGGCCCGGTGCAGGGTGAAGCCGAGGCCTCCGGTGCCGTAGGTGGCGATCAGCAGCGGACACGCGCCGGCCTGGAAGCGATCCACCAGAGCCTGCCGCCGGGCCGGAGGCACGCTGCCGCAGAGCAGCGCCACGCGCTCCTCGCCGCCGTGCAGGCGCTGCAGCAGCCGCGCTGTGGCGCGGAAGGCGGTGAACACCACCACGGCACCGTCGCTGCGCAGCAGCTCCTCCACCAGCAGGGATGCAGCCGGCACCTTGCTGCGCGAGGCGATGCTGCGAAGGGCGGTGAGCACCGCCAGCAGCTCCGCCTCGCGCCGCACCTCGCCGCGGGCGGCGCGGACCCGGTAGGCCTCCACGCAGCGCTGCAGGCGCCCATCGAAGCGTTCGGCGGCAGCGGCGCTCAGCCGCACCGGATGCAGCCGCCGCTGCTTGGGTGGCAGATCAAGGCACTGCTCCTTGCGGCGATGCAGCAGCAGCGGACGCAGCAGACGCTGCAGTTCATCGAGCTGGCTGGCGCCGCTCGCCTGCCAGACACGCCGGCCCGCGCGCTCGCGCCAGTGCCCCTGGCAGAAGCGCTCCTCGAAGGCGCGCCGGTCGGCGGCGATCGGATGGCCGATCGCCTCGAGCAGGGGCAGGAGCTGAACCGGGCGGCCGTTCTTCATCGGCGTGCCGCTCAGCAGCCACACCGCCCGCAGCCGGGGATGACGCGCCAGCTTCAGAAACGCCCGGGTGCGCTGCGCCTCCCGGTTCTGGGCGAAGTGGGCCTCATCCGCGAGCAGCACGGTGCCCGCCTCCGGCAGGGCGGCGGGCAGCCTGGCCCAGCTGTGCAGCTCCAGCCTGAGCCCGAGGCTCATGGCTTCCTGACGCCAGTGCTGATGCAGGCCCACCGGGGCGATCACCACCACCCGGCATTCGGCCAGGCGCACCAGACCCCGCGCCGCCACGAGCGCGGTGAGCGTCTTGCCCAGACCCATGGCATCGGCCAGCACCGCGCCACGGCGCGCCAGCAGCCAGCGCACGGCGGCCCGCTGATGGGCAAACAGGCTGCGGCCATCGGGCAGCGGCTCGGCCGGAGCGGCAGCAGCCACCAGCTCCCGGTGGGGAGGCAGGGGCGGGAGCGGCTGCTGCATCCATGCCAGCCACTCCGCCAGCTCCGCACTCACCGGGAAGCGACCGTTCAGAAGCGTCTGCAGCGCCAGGGCGGCGGTGGGTGGGAACTCCCAGCAGCGGCGGCTGGAGTTCCAGTGGCCGCGGGGGCGTACCGCACGCAACTGTGCCTGGGTGACAGGGTCGAAGGGAAGCGCCACCTCGATCAGGCCGGAGCTCCCGAGCCGCAGGGCCAGGAGATCCCTGGGCGCCGCCGGCAAAGCCGGATCAGCCGGTGGGCGGGCCAAGGGGACCGGACTGCAGTGTCCGACACATTGACACCCCTGCCGCCCCGGCAGACTGCTTTCAACCGGGGCTTTTCCATGCAGGCCAGGGATGGAGTGTTCCTCGAGGATCTCTGCCCCAAACTGCGAGCCCGCCGCTGGCGAAGCCTCCTGCACAAGGCCACCCAGGGGTGCTGCCTGTACTGCGGGGCAGGATCCGAATCGATCGATCACGTGCATCCCCTCAGCCGCGGCGGCCAGAGCGTGACCGAGAACTGCGTGCCGGCCTGCCTGGCCTGCAACGGCCGCAAGGGCGATGCCGATGCCTTCGACTGGTACCGGAGCCAGCCCTTCTACGACCCTCGCCGCGCCATGGCCCTGCGGGCCTGGACGCAGGGGGATCTCTCTCTTGCCCTGCGACTGCTCAGCTGGGTTGGACCCGCGGACACGACGGCTGGCCACGGGTCGGGGCTTGCCGGCGGGCATGCGGCCGAATCCGCTGGAGACCCGCGGGCCGCGGGCCGCACTCACCAGACCCGGCAGGCCTCCACCCCCGCCTGGCGATGGCAGATCGCCTCCTGATCACGCGGCTGTTCGGGCGCCACGAGCACGGCCAGGCCCACCAGCAGGGCCGCGAGGGCAACAGGGAGGCTGGGGATGCCATGGCGGCCATGCAGCGCCGCGCCCGAGGAACGGAGGCCGCTCCGGAGCCGCGGAGATGGGGAGACCAGCGGATCTGATGACCGGCCGGCGGGATGGCGCCGCCGGATGGAGCGCTCCCCCAGCGCGGAGGGGCGCCGGGGAGCCAGGAAGGCGGGAGACGAAGCTGGGGCAGCCAGGGGTGCGACGGTCATGGGAAACGCCAGGTCACTGATACAGGTGTACTCGTGAGCGTGGATTCTGTCAACGGGGTGCCGGAGGCAGCCTCCGGGCCTGCCCCCTCCGCGGAGGCCCTGCGCCGCGGGCCGCAGCGCCCCGGCAGGGTGCTGGTGCTGGGTGGCGGCTACGCCGGCCGACGCTTCGCCATGGCCCTGGCCAGGCTCGCCATCCCCGTGACCCTCAGCCGGCGCGAGCCGCCGGAGGCACCTTGCCCCGATCCCGATGGCCTCCACTGGATCGGCTTCGATCCAGCCCGCGGCGTGCTGCCTGGCGAGGCGGAGCTCGCGGGCGTGACCCACCTGCTGAGCACGATCCCCCCCGATGCCGACGGCCACGATCCGGTGCTGCGCCATCTGGGCCCCCGGCTGGAGGCGCTGCCGCTGGCCTGGGCGGGCTACCTCTCCACCACCGGCGTCTACGGCGACCGCGGCGGCGGCTGGGTCGACGAGAGCACGCCGGCGGCACCCGGGCTGGAGCGCAGCCGGGCGCGGCTTGCCTGCGAAGACTCCTGGCGGGAACGCGGGCTGCCGCTGCAGGTGTTCCGGCTGCCAGCGATCTACGGGCCGGGGCGCAGCCCCTTCGCGAGCCTGCGGCAGGGAACCGCCCGGCTGATCCACAAGCCGAGGCAGGTGTTCTGCCGCATCCACGTGGACGACATCGTGGGGGCGCTGCTGCACTGCCTGGCCCTGCCGGCGGCGAAGCGACCGGCCACGCTGATCCTGTCTGATCTGGCCCCCTGCCCCTCCAGCGAGACCCTCGGCTACGCGGCGCACCTGCTGGGCTGCCGCCTGCCGGACTGCCAGCCCTGGAGCCGGGTGGAGCCCACGCTCAGCCCGATGGCGCGCAGCTTCTGGAGCGAGAACCGGCGGGTGAGCAGCCGGCTGCTGCGCCTGGGGCTGGGCTACCGCCTGCTCCACCCCACCTACCGTGAGGGCTACCGCTCCTGCCTGGATCTGGAATAGGAGGGCAAGGGATCCTTGCCATCGCCGAAGCGCAACGGCAGCCCGAGGTCGCTCTGCACCCGGTCCCAGTGGATCTCGATCCAGCCGTGCTGCAGGCCGAAGCCGAAGCCGCTGACCAGGATGCCCAGCAGAAGCAGACGAAGCATGGCGAAGACCGGCGCGGATCCACCCCCACTGAAGCCGGATCAGCGGCCGCTGGCGATCGCCCTCGGCGATCCGGCGGGCATCGGCGCCGAGGTGACCCTCAAGGCCCTGGCCGCGCTGGCCCGGCGGCCGGAGGGCGCCCCGGCGGTGGTGCTGGTGGGCTGCCGCCGCTGGCTCAGCCAGACCCACCGGCAGCTGCGCGGTGCGGGCTGCAGCCTGCTGGCGGATCCGGAGGCGCTGGCGCTCGAGGATGTGCCCATCGGGGATCCGGTGGCTGCCGGTGCGGCAGGAGCGGCGGGCGGCGCCGCCGGCTTCGCCTGGCTCAGCAGGGCGGCGCAGCTGGTGCTGGAGGGGCGCTGCCGGGCGCTGGTGACCGCTCCGATCGCCAAGGCCGCCTGGCAGCTGGCGGGCCATTCCTACCCCGGCCAGACCGAACGGCTGGCGCAACTCTGCGGCGTGGCCGAGGCCTCGATGCTGTTCACAGCCCGTCATCCATCCGGGGGGTGGCGGTTCAACACCCTGCTGGCGACCACCCACATCCCGCTGGCGGAGGTTCCGGCGGCCCTCAGCCCGGCGCTGATCGAGCGTCAGCTGGAGCGGCTGCTCGGCTTCTGCCGGCGCTTCAGCGAGCGGCCGCGGCTGGTGGTGGCCGGCCTCAACCCCCATGCCGGCGAAGCGGGCCATCTGGGCCGGGAGGAGATCGACTGGCTCGGACCCTGCCTGCAGGCATGGCAGCAGCGCCACCCGGAGGTGCTCCTGGAAGGGCCGCAGCCGCCGGACTCAGCGTTTCTGGAAGCGGCCGCTGCCTGGCGGGGGCAAGGCCAAGCCGCCGACGGCTTCCTGGCGCTCTACCACGATCAGGGCCTGATTCCCGTGAAGCTGCTCGCCTTCGACAGGGCCGTGAACACAACCCTCGGCCTGCCCTTCCTGCGCACCTCTCCCGACCACGGCACCGCCTTCGCGATCGCCGGGAAGGGAATCGCCCGGAGCGCGAGCATGGAGGCTGCGCTCGAGACGGCAGCCGAACTGTCCTGATGCGGGGCTGACGTGGGGCCTGATCAGAGGCCTGCGGCCAGCGGCTTCGGCTCCCCGCCAGCGACTGGAGCCGGATCAGGCCGGCCGGATCCGCATCAGGGCCTGGCCGAATTCCACCGGTGTGCCGTTCTCCACGAGGATCTCCACCACCTCACCGCCGATCTCGGCCTCGAGCTCGTTCATCAGCTTCATCGCCTCCAGGATGCAGATCGCCTGCCCGGGGGTGATGCGGCTCCCCACGTCCACAAAGGGCGGATCGCCAGGGGAGGGAGAGCGGTAGAAGGTGCCCACCATCGGGGCGCTGATCGTCTGCAGATCACTGCGGGCCGCGGGGGCCGGCGGCGGTGGGGCCGAAGGGGCCGCGGCAGCGGCCGGAGGAGCGGGCTGGGCCGCCACCGGCGCCTGCAGCACCGTGACCGGGGCGGCGGCGGCAGGAAGGTTGCGGCGCACCTCGAGCCGGAAATCATCGCCCTCCAGCGAAAACTCCTGGATGTCGCTCTCGCCGAGCAGGGCGAGCAGCTGGCGCAACTGGTCGTGATCGAGCTGCATCGGATCAGGACTCCCGGCCGAGATAGCTGTCGTTGCGGGTATCGATCTTGATCTTCTCGCCGATCGAGATGAACAGCGGCACCATCACCTGGGCGCCGGTCTCCACGATCGCCGGCTTGGTGCCGCCGGTGGCCGTGTCGCCCTTCACGCCGGGGTCGGTCTGGGTGACCTCGAGCACCACGGAATTGGGCAGCTCCACCTCCAGGGGCTTGCCGTTCCACGACACCACATTCACCTCCATGCCCTCCTTGAGGTATTTGCGCTGATCCCCGATCTGCTTGGCGGTGAGGCGGGTCTCCTCGTAGGAGGCCATGTCCATGAACACGAAGTCATCGCCCTCCATGTAGGTGTGCTGGAGGGTGGCCTTCTCAAGCACCGCCTGGGGCAGCATCTCGCCGGCCCGGAAGGTCTTCTCCACCACGTTGCCGCTCTGCACCGCCTTGAGCTTGGTGCGCACGAAGGCCGAGCCCTTGCCGGGCTTCACGTGCAGAAACTCGACGACACGCCACACCTGACCATCCAGTTCGATCGAGGTGCCGGTGCGGAAGTCGTTGCTGGAGATCATCCCGGCGGGTCGGTTCGCCGGATTGTACGTCTGGCTACCGGCTCCGTCCGCCGGCGAGGGCGCCGCCCGGCGGGCCGACTGTGCCAGAGTCCGCCAAGCAGACGAGCAGCCAGCCATGGGCGCAGCGGGCCACCCCGGCGACCGCGTCGGCGGTCTCCACGGTCTTCACCATCTCCTGGGTCTCGACCCCTTTCGAGGATTCCAGCGTGTCCTGGGCCTGCTGCTGGCGGTCTTCTGCCTGGGGCTGAGCGCAGGCCTGCTGCTGCCGTCGGCGGCCCTGGCGGAGCTCCCCCAGGGCAATGCCGTGAAGGATCCCGAGGCCATCCTGCGCAACGCCCTGCCGATCGAAGCGCCCCAGCTGCAGGACCTGCAGCATCGGCTGGAGGCCACCAGCGACGACCTGCGCGCCAAGCGCTGGAAGCCCCTGGCCGGGATCATCACGCGCTGCCAGGCCCAGCTCACGGGCCAGCGCAGCGTGATCCTGGCCAGCATGCCGGAGGCGGCCCGGCCCAGGGCCGCTGAGCTGCTCGACCGCCTCGAAAGCCAGCTGCAGGCGGTGGCCACGGCTGCCGACAGCCGCGACCGCGACGCCTTCCTCAGCAGCCGGAGGGAGGCTCTGGCCACGATCGGGGCGAGCGAGGCCCTGCTGGTGGGCGACTTCCCCTTCACGATCCCGGCCGAGTTCGATGCCCTGCCGCGGCTTCTGGGCCGCGCCACGGTGGCGATCAGCACCACCAAGGGGGATCTCAGCGCCGTGATCGACGGCTACAACGCCCCCCTCACCGGCGGGGCCTTCGTGGATCTGGTGCAGCGCAAGTTTTACGACGGCCTTCCCTTCACTCGCGCCGAAGACTTCTACGTGCTCCAGACCGGCGATCCCAAGGGTGATGCGCTCGGCTACGTGGATCCGAAGACCGGCCAGGAGCGCCATGTGCCGCTGGAGATCCGGATCGTGGGCGATGCCGCGCCGATCTACAACGAAACCTTCGAAGACATCGGCCGCTACAAGGCCGAACCGGTGCTGCCCTTCGCCACCTACGGCACCCTCGGCTGGGCCCATTCCGACGAGCAGCTCGATGACGGCTCGTCGCAGTTCTTCTTCTTCCTCTACGAAGCCGAGCTCACCCCCGCCGGCCTCAATCTGGTGGATGGCCGCAATGCCGCCTTCGGCTACGTGGTGGAGGGCATGGATGTGCTGCACGAGCTCGGGGTCGATGATCGGATCGTGTCGGCGCGGGTGATCGAGGGAGCGGAGAATCTCAGGCCCCACGCCTGAGGCCCGCCATGGCCGGCGCCGCGGGCCGCAGCGAAACCCTCGCCGATCTGGGTGAGTGGGAGCTGATCCGTCGGCTGGGGGCCTTCGCGCCGCCAGGGCAATTGGCCGACGATGCGGCTGTGCTGGAGGCGGATGACCGCAGACCCCAAGCCCTCTCCTCCGCGCCATTGGATCCCGGCCGGGCTGAGACGGGCCCCCACGCCTGCCTCAGTTCGGCCGGAGCGCTGGTGATCAACACCGATGTGCTGGTGGAGGGCATCCACTTCAGCGACGCCACCACCTCGGCGGCGGATGTGGGCTGGCGGGCCGCCGCGGCCAACCTCTCGGATCTGGCAGCGATGGGCTGCAGCGAGGTGGTGGGGATCACCGTGGGTCTGGTGGCACCCGGCTCCACCACCTGGAGCTGGGTGGAGGGGGTCTACCGCGGCCTGAGCGAGGCACTCGCTGCCGATGGCGGCGTGCTGCTGGGGGGCGACTGCAGCGGCGGCGGGCAGCGCATCCTGGCGGTCACGGCCCTGGGGCGGCTGAGCCGAGAGGGCGGGCCGATCCGCCGCGCCGATGGGCGGCCCGGGGATCTGCTCGTCTGCACGGGGCCCCACGGGCTGAGCCGCCTGGGGCTGGCACTGCTGCAGGCCGGCCACACCAGCGGCG
>Ga0169931_10006103_pt1 | contig 18238 bp, 18 predicted proteins | sample Kivu_15m_20L_FD_129675 | JGI IMG/M metagenome (GOLD analysis project Ga0169931, IMG submission 129675) | Freshwater microbial communities from Lake Kivu, Western Province, Rwanda to study Microbial Dark Matter (Phase II) - Kivu_15m_20L... | ecosystem: Environmental > Aquatic > Freshwater > Lake... | reverse complement strand
TGCCACCTCCATCGTGATGTCCGCACCCAATCAACCGGGCGCGGTGCACGCGTTGCTCAGTCCCCTTGCGAAGCACCGCGTCAGCATGTCGCGCTTCGAATCCCGGCCGACGCGAGTCGGGCAGTGGGAATACTATTTCTACGCCGACCTGATCGGGCATCGTTCAGATGCGCCGGTCGGCGCCGCCCTGGCCGAGCTTGCCAAGCTCGCGCCGTTCCTGAAGGTCCTGGGTTCGTACCCGGTGGCCGACTGAGTTACGAGACCAAGATGAAAATGGATCCCTGCGAGCTTTCTCCGTCCTATATCCGCTCGATCGCGCCTTACCAGCCAGGCAAGCCGATTTCGGAGCTCGCGCGCGAGATGGGCCTCAAGGAGGAGAGCATCGTCAAGCTCGCCTCCAACGAGAACCCCCGCGGCATCGGGCCGCGCACGCGCGCCGCGATCGACGCCGCGCTTGCGGAGGTTGCGCGGTATCCGGATGGGAACGGCCACGAGCTGAAAATGGCGCTGTCGAAGCGCTACGGCGTCGACATGGGCTCGATCGTGCTCGGCAACGGCTCCAACGACGTGCTGGAGCTGGTGTCGCTCGCTTTCCTGGGGCAGGGCCGCTCCGCGGTCTATGCGCAGCACTGCTTCGCGGTATACCCGCTGGCCACGCTGGCGCGCGGCGCGCGCGGCATCCAGGTGCTGGCGAAGAACTGGGGCCATGACCTCGCCGCCATGGCCGCGGCGGTGGACGCCGAGACCAGCGTGATGTGGGTCGCCAACCCGAACAACCCGACCGGCACCATCGTGCGCCCGGAGGAACTGGAGGCGTTCCTGCGCAAGGTGCCGGAGCGCGTCATCGTAGTGGTGGACGAGGCGTACAACGAGTACCTGTCGCCCGATCTCAAGGCGGAGACGGTGAAGTGGCTCAAGCGCCACCCGAACCTGATCGTGACGCGCACCTTTTCCAAGGCCTATGGACTGGCCGGGCTGCGCGTCGGGTACGCTTTTGCGCATCCGTCCGTGGCCGACGTGCTCAACCGCGTGCGCCAGCCGTTCAACGTCAACAGCCTGGCGTTGGCCGCGGCGGCCGCCGCGCTCGACGACATGGAGTTCGTGGCGCGCGCCTACGCTGAGAATCTCTTGGGATTGCGCCAGATCGAGGAGGGCGCTCGCTCGCTCGGGCTGGATTGGATCCCTTCGCACGGCAACTTCATCACCCTGCGCGTCGGCAAGGCGAACGACGTCTACCGGCGCCTGCTCAAGCGCGGGGTCATCGTGCGCCCGGTGGCCGGTTACCAGTTGCCCGAGCATTTGCGCATCACCGTCGGCACGCCCGAGGAAAACGAGCGCTTCCTGGCCGCCCTTGCCTCGAGCCTGAAGGACTGATGCGCTTCGAGAAGGTGGCCGTGGTCGGTGTCGGCCTGATCGGCGGCTCCTTCGCCCTAGCCCTCAAGGCGGCCGGGTCCTGCAGGCACGTGGTCGGGGTTGGCCGCAGCCGCGCCAACCTGGAGTCTGCCCTCCGGCTGGGGGTGATTGAATCCATTGCGACGGATCCGGCGGAGGCGGCCGGATGCGACCTGGTCATGGTCGCGACCCCGGTTGCGCAGTTCGAGCGTGTGCTTACGGCACTGGCGCCGGGCTTGCGCGTGGGAAGCCTGGTGACCGATGGTGGCAGCACCAAGCGCGACGTAGTCGCCGCGGCGCGCAAGGCGCTGGGGCGGAAGGTCGCGCAGTTCGTGCCCGGTCATCCGATCGCCGGCGCCGAGAAGAGTGGCGCGGCGTCGGCCAGGGTGGACCTGTTTCGCGACCGCCGCGTCATCCTGACGCCGCTGGCGGAGAACGCGCCCGGCGACGTGGCGCGGGTCGAGGCCGCCTGGCAGGTTACCGGCGCGCGCGTGTTTCGCATGGATCCCGAAACGCACGACGCGGTACTCGGCGCGGTGAGCCACCTGCCGCACCTTCTTGCCTATGCGCTGGTGAAGGAGTTCGCCGATCGCGGCAATGCGGCCCAGTTGTTCAGCAACTCCGCTGGCGGGCTGCGCGATTTCACGCGTCTTGCCTCCAGTCATCCGGAGATGTGGCGCGACATCTGCGTCGCCAACCGCGACAAGCTGGCGGACGAACTGGGGGCCTTCGAGTCTAGGCTGCGCGCCATCCGTCCCATGCTGGAAGCGGGCGATGGCGCGGCGCTGGAGAAGCTGTTTGCCGATGCGCGCGACGTGCGCGAGAAGTGGCTGCAGGGCGGCTTCGAGTGAAGGGGCTGCCTTGAAATCTCTGACCGTGGGGCCCTACCGGCGCGCGGCCGGCGCGGTCGAGCTGCCGGGCTCCAAGAGCATCTCCAACCGCGTGCTGTTGCTCGCGGCGCTCGCCGAGGGGCAGACAGTGGTGCGCGGATTGCTTGACGCCGACGACACACGGGTCATGGTCGAGGCGCTGCACAAACTCGGCATCCTGGTGGACAACCGCGACGTGGCGCGCGTCGTCGTGCCCGGCAAGGGCGGCCGCCTGAGCACGCGCGTGGACCTGTTCCTGGGCAACGCCGGTACCGCGTTCCGGCCGCTGACCGCGGTACTCGCGTTTTCGGCTGGAACCTACCGGCTGATGGGCGTGCCGCGCATGCACGAGCGCCCGATTGGCGACCTGGTCGACGCATTGCGCTCGGCGCGGGCGAACATCGACTATCTCGGCAGCCCGGGTTTTCCGCCGCTTGCGATCGCGCCGGCGAAAATCGACGCCGCCAAACCCATTCGCGTCCGCGGCGGGATTTCCTCCCAGTACCTGAGCGCGCTGCTGATGGCGATGCCGCTCGCGGTAAGGTCCGGAGCGGTCGGGGTGATCGAGGTCGAGGGCGAGCTGATCTCCAAGCCCTACGTCGAGATCACGGTCAACCTGATGCGTAAATTCGGCGTCGACGTGTCTCGCACCGGCTGGCAGCGATTCGAAGTGTCTAGCGCGAAATACCACAGCCCAGGCGAGATCTTCGTGGAGGGCGACGCGTCCTCGGCCTCGTATTTCCTCGCCGCGGGCGCAATCGCCGGTGGACCGGTACGGGTGCGGGGTGTTGGACGAGGCAGCATCCAGGGCGATGTCCGGTTCGTCGAGGTGCTGGAGAAGATGGGCGCGAACGTGAAGATGGGGAAGGACTGGATCGAGGTGAGCGGGAGCGAGGGCGGGAAACTGCGCGCCTTTGACCTCGATCTCAACCATGTTCCGGACGCGGCGATGACCGCGGCCGTCGCGGCGCTGTTTGCGGACGGCCCCTGTGTCATCCGCAACATCGCCAGCTGGCGCGTCAAGGAAACCGACCGCATCGCGGCGATGGCGACCGAGTTGCGAAAGCTCGGCGCCGGCTTGGAGGAGGGCGAAGATTTCCTGAAAGTCCTGCCCGGTGTCATCCGACCCGGCGCCACGATCGATACGTACGACGACCACCGCATGGCGATGTGCTTTTCGCTTGCCGCCCTGGGCGGGGTCGCGGTGACCATCAACGATCCGGATTGCGTCGGCAAGACGTTCCCGGACTATTTCGAACGGTTGGCGTCGATCGCGTCATGAACCCGGCGCCGGTGATCGCCATCGACGGGCCATCGGCCTCCGGCAAGGGCTCCATCGCCGGGCTGGTCGCGACCGCGCTGGGCTTTCACTACCTCGAAAGCGGCGCGCTCTACCGCCTGGTCGCCTATGCCGGCGGGACCGATCCGGCGCAGGCTGCCGCCGACCTGGATGTGGCGTTTCGGGATGGGGCGATTCTCTTTATGGGACAGGATGTTAGCGGCCCAATCCATACCGAGGCGGTTGGCAACCGCGCCTCCGAAGTCGCCAAGATTCCGGCGGTCCGGTCGGTGCTTCTGGAGCGGCAGCGGGCGTTTCGCCGGCCCCCTGGGCTGGTGGCCGACGGCCGGGACATGGGGACGGTTGTGTTCCCGGACGCGAGCCTGAAAGTGTTCCTGACGGCGAGTGTCGCGGTACGCGCCCAGCGAAGGCATAAGCAGTTGATAGACAAAGGAATCCATGCTAATCTCGTTGCCCTTTCCCGTGATTTGGAAGAGCGGGATGCACGGGATGCCACCAGAGCGGTGGCGCCGCTCAGACCTGCAGAGGGCGCTGTCGTGCTCGATTCAACGGCGCTCTCGATCGATGAGGTCGTCGACAAGGTCTTGACGCTCTTCAGGAAAAGGACTGGCGGGGCCCCCTAGGGGTGTCCCATATTGCAACCCAACCCGCGGCGCTGATCGCAAGCCCGTGGTTTAGAACGATTTTCATAAGGTTTTCCAAAACTTTCCCATGGCTGCTGTATCTCCTGTCGCACCGAAATCCGTTTCTCAGCAAGTGTCCACCGACTCGTTCGCCGCGCTCTTCGAGGAGAGCCTGACTCGCAAGGAAATGCGGGTCGGAGAAGTCATCACCGCGGAAGTCGTGCGCGTGGACCAGAACTTCGTGGTGGTGAATGCGGGGCTCAAGTCCGAGAGCGTCATTCCGCTCGAGGAGTTCCGCGACGACGCGGGTGCGCTGAATGTCAACCCGGGCGATTTCGTCACCGTCTCGATCGAGGCGCTGGAGAACGGCTACGGCGAAACCATGCTGTCGCGCGAGAAGGACAAGCGCCTCGCCGCGTGGATGGACCTCGAGAAGGCGCTGGAGACGGGGGAAAAGGTGCAGGGCGTGATCACCGGCAAGGTGAAGGGCGGCCTGACCGTGATGGCGAAGAGCATCCGGGCCTTCCTGCCCGGCTCGCTGGTGGACCTGCGTCCGGTAAAGGACACCACCCCGTACGAAGGCAAGACCATGGAATTCAAGGTCATCAAGCTCGACCGCAAGCGCAACAACGTGGTCGTGTCGCGCCGTGCCGTGCTGGAGGAGACCGCGGGCGCCGAGCGCGAGCAGCTGCTGTCGACCCTCGCCGAGGGCGCGGTGGTCAAGGGCATCGTCAAGAACATCACCGACTACGGCGCGTTCGTGGACCTGGGGGGCATCGACGGCCTGCTGCACATCACCGACCTCGCCTGGCGTCGGGTCAAGCACCCGACCGAGGTGATCAACGTCGGCGACGAGGTCACCGCCAAGGTGCTCAAGTTCGACGCGGAGAAGAACCGTGTCTCGCTGGGGCTGAAGCAGCTGGGCGAGGACCCATGGGTCGGCATCTCGCGGCGCTACCCGCAAGGCACCCGCCTGTTCGGCAAGGTCACCAATCTCACCGACTACGGCGCGTTCGTCGAGGTCGAGGTCGGCATCGAGGGCCTGGTGCACGTCTCAGAGATGGACTGGACCAACAAGAACGTGCACCCCTCCAAGGTGGTGCAGGTGGGCGACGAGGTCGACGTGATGATCCTCGAGATCGACGAGGAGCGCCGCCGGATCTCGCTGGGCATGAAGCAGTGCATGCCGAATCCCTGGGAAGACTTCGCCCGCGAGTTCAAGAAGGGCGACCGGGTCAAGGGCCAGATCAAGTCGATCACCGATTTCGGCGTCTTCGTCGGCCTCGCCGGCGGCATCGACGGCTTGGTGCACCTGTCGGACCTGTCCTGGAGCGAGGCCGGCGAGGAAGCCGTCAAGCGCTTCAAGAAGGGCGACGAGGTCGAGACCGTGGTGCTGGCGATCGATGTCGAGCGCGTGCGGATTTCCCTGGGCATCAAGCAGCTCGAGGGCGACCCCTTCACCAATTTCATCGCCGGGCACGAGAAGAACACCATCATCACCGGCCAGGTGAAGTCGGTGGACGCGAAAGGCGCCGTGATCGCGATCACGCCGGAGACCGAGGGCTACCTGCGCGCCTCGGAATTCTCGCGCGACCGGATCGAGGACCTGCGCACCGTCCTCAAGGAAGGCGACAGCGTGACCGCGATGATCATCAACGTCGACCGCAAGAATCGCTCGATCAACCTGTCGGTGAAGGCGAAGGACGCCGCCGAGGAGACCGAGGCGATGAAGCAGTTGCGCACCGAGAAAGCGGCCAGCGCCGCGGGGAGCACCAATCTCGGCACCCTGCTGCGCGCGAAGCTTGACAAGAGCGTCAACCCGCAGCAGTAGCCGATACGGTCTCCAGGCTCGAGGAGAGGGGTCAGATGACCAAGTCCGAACTGATCGCGCGGCTGGCGCAGCGCTACCCGGAACTGGTGGCGAAGGATGCGGAATACGCCGTGAAGATGATCCTCGACGCGATGACGCACGCGCTGCTCGAGGGCAATCGTATCGAGATCCGCGGCTTCGGGAGTTTTGGCCTCAACCACCGGCCGCCTCGCACCGGCCGCAATCCGAAGTCGGGCGAGAAGGTGCAGGTGCCGGAGAAGTACGTGCCGCACTTCAAGGCGGGCAAGGAACTGCGCGAGCGGGTCGATGGCATGGACCCGGACGCGAACGTGGTCATGCCGCCGCGCCCGCGGCAGGCCGCAACCTGAGTCGCTAGCGGCGGAACGTTCCGGCGTTCCGCCGCGGGTTCACCGCCATGCGCATCCTCATGTGGGCGATCAGGCTAGCGCTGTTCATCCTGCTGCTCGCCTTTGCGGCCAAGAACACCGACCCGGTCACGCTGCGCTTCTTCTTCGGCAGCGCCTGGCACGCCCCGCTGGTGACCCTGCTGCTTGCGTTCTTCGTTGCAGGCGCCCTGCTGGGCCTCGTTTCGGCGCTGGCGCTGGTGCTGCGCCAGCGGCGGGAACTGCAGAAACTGCGGCGGGAAGCCGGTCTCGATCCGGCCCGGGAACCGCACGGCCACGCAAGAGGTGGCGCGGCTTCGGCCGTTCCCCCCAAGCCCGCCGAGGGCTAGGCAGGGACCCGCGGCGATGGAATTCGAACTCTGGTGGCTCAGCGGGATCCCGATATTCTTCGCGCTGGGCTGGCTTGCGGCGCGCATCGACATCAAGCACTTGATGAAGGATTCGCGCGCGCTGCCGAACTCCTATTTCCGCGGCCTGAATTTCCTGCTCAACGAGCAGCCCGACAAGGCGATCGAAGCGTTCATCGAGGTGGTGAAGGTAGACCCGGCGACCGTGGAGCTGCATTTTGCGCTCGGCAGCCTGTTTCGCCGCCGTGGCGAGTACGACCGGGCCATCCGCATGCACCAGCATTTGCTGGATCGCGCCGATCTCGGGGCCGAGCAACGCGCTGCGGCATTGTACGAACTCGGCCAGGACTACCTGAAGGCCGGGATACTGGACCGTGCCGAGGAGGTGTTCCAGCGCCTGGCCGGCGGCGTCAACGGGGAGCCCCAGGCAGGCGAGGCACGTCGGTTTCTGCTGGAGATTTTCCAGCAGGAGAAAGACTGGGAGAAGGCGATCGCCATGGCACGGCGCCTGGAGTCCGAGACGGGCACCGCTCGCGGAAGGGAGATCTCGCATTTCCTGTGCGAGATGGCCGCGATCGACGCCTCGAATTCACGGCCGGAGTCGGCGCGCGCGCACCTGGAGGCGGCGCTGGAGGCGAGCCGCAAGTCGGTGCGCGCCAGCATCCAGCTGGGTGATCTCGCGCGCGGGGCCGGCAACGCCGAAAGCGCCATCGAGCACTGGAAGCGCGTGGAACAGCAGAACCCGGCGTATCTCGCGCTGGTTGCGCAGCGGGTGCTGGACGCGCACCGGGATGCGGGTAGGCTGGAGGACGGCCTGACGCTCCTGGCGGGGTACATGGAGCGCTACCCGTCGCTCGGTCTGCTCGACGCGGTGTTTCGCGCCACGATGGAGGCTCGAGGCGCCGAAGCTGCCTATGCGCTGGTGCGCGACGAGTTGCGACGCAATCCGACGCTGCTGGGCCTGGACCGGCTCCTGGAAGCGCAGATCGTCGCCGCCGCCAACGCGGATCGCAGGCGCGACCTGGAACTGGTTCGCAACCTGGTGCACGGCCATACGCAGCGCCTGGCGCGCTACCGCTGCGAGAGCTGCGGATTCAAGGCGCGCCAGTTCCATTGGCTGTGCCCCGGCTGCGGCGCCTGGGAGAGCTATCCGCCGCGGCGCACCGAGGAGTTTGACCTTGCGCCGTGACCTCGACCTGACGGGAACAGCCGCATGAATATCAGCATCGTTGGAACGGGATACGTGGGGCTCGTCACCGGCGCCTGCCTTGCCGACATGGGAAACCAGGTCTTCTGCCTGGACGTGGACGCAGCAAAGATCGCAGAGCTGAACGCGGGCCGGATTCCGATCTACGAGCCCGGACTCGAGTCCGTGGTGCGGAGGAACCGGGAAGCCGGGCGCATCCGCTTCTCGACCGATGTGTCCGCTAGCGTTGCCCACGGCGTGCTGCAGCTGATCGCGGTTGGCACGCCGCCCGGCGAGGATAGATCGGCGGACCTGCAGTACGTGCTTGCGGCGGCGCGAGAGGTCGGCCGCCGCATGGATGGCTACCGCGTCATCGTCAACAAATCCACGGTGCCGGTGGGCACCGCCGACCGGGTGCGCGCGGCGGTACAGGAGGAGCTGGACCGGCGCGGAGAGGCGATTGCCTTCAGCGTCGTGTCCAATCCGGAGTTCCTCAAGGAGGGCGCAGCGGTCGAGGATTTCATGCGCCCGGACCGGATCATCGTCGGCTCGGACGACGATCGCGCCACGGCGCTGCTGCGCGAGCTGTACGCGCCGTTCCAGCGCAATCACGAGCGCATGATGCTGATGGGCGTGCGCTCTGCGGAATTGGCCAAGTACGCCGCCAACGCGATGCTGGCCATGCGCATCTCGTTCATGAATGAACTGGCCAACTTGGCGGAGGTGCTGGGCGCGGACATCGAGGAGGTGCGCAAGGGCATCGGTTCGGATCCGCGCATCGGCACGCACTTCCTTTATCCGGGAGCGGGCTTCGGCGGCTCCTGTTTCCCCAAGGACGTGCAGGCGCTTGCGCGCACGGCGGAGGAAGCCGGCCGGCCGTTGCGCGTGCTGGCGGCGGTTGCCCAGGCCAACCAGGCGCAGAAGCACGTGCTCGGGAGCAAGATCCGCGTGCGTTTTGGCGCGGACCTGCGCGGCAAGACCTTTGCCGTGTGGGGACTTGCGTTCAAGCCCAACACAGACGACATGCGCGAGGCGTCCAGCGTCACGCTGATCGCGGACCTGCTGGCGGCCGGCGCTGCGGTGCGTGCCTATGATCCGGTGGCCAGGCCGGCGCTGCAAGGCGTGACGCTGGCCGCTTCCGCACAGGAGGCGTTGCAAGGTTGCGATGCGCTCGCCATCGTCACCGAGTGGGCCGAGTTTCGCTCCCCGGACTTCGCCGCGGTGAAGCGGTCGCTCAAGTCGCCGGCGATTTTCGACGGCCGGAACCTGTACGATCCAGCCATGATGCGCGGGCTCGGATTCGAGTATTTCCCGATCGGCAGGCGGACGTGAAAGCACCGGACACGACGAAGGCCCGCGTGCTGGTGGTGGGCGATGTCATGCTTGACCGCTACTGGTTCGGGGACGTCTCCCGCATCTCACCCGAAGCGCCGGTGCCGGTGCTGCGGTTCCACAACCAGGAGGAGCGCCTGGGCGGGGCGGCCAACGTGGCCAACAACTGCGCCGGCCTGGGCGCGCGCACGCAACTGCTCTCGGTCACCGGCGCGGATGAGGCCGGCGACCGCATCGCGCAACTGGTGAAGGCGGCCGGCATCAAGGCCAGCCTGCACCGCGATGCGCGGATCCCGACCACGGTGAAGCTGCGCGTGCTCTCCAGGCAGCAGCTGCTGCGGATCGATTTCGAAACCGCGCCGACCAGCGAGGTGCTCGCCTCTAAGCTGATGGATTTCAGGTCGGCGCTCCCGGCGAGCAACGTCGTCATCCTTTCGGACTACGGCAAGGGCGGCCTCGCGCACATCTCGAAGATGATCGGGCTCGCCCGCGCTGCGGGAACGCGCGTGCTGGTGGACCCTAAGGGCGACGACTGGTCGCGCTACAGGGGCGCGCAGGTGGTCACGCCGAACCGCAAGGAACTCGCCGACGTAGTGGGCGAATGGCGCTCGGAAGCGGACCTGGAACGGCGCGTGAAGAGCCTGTGCTCGCAACTCGGGCTGGAGGCGCTGCTGCTCACGCGCGGCCATGAGGGCATGTCGCTGTACGCCGGCGGCAAGCCGGTGCACGTGCGCGCCGAGGCGCGCGAGGTCTTCGACGTCAGCGGTGCGGGCGACACCGTGATTGCCACGCTGGGCACCATGCTCGGGGCCGGCGTGCGGCTGGAGCAGGCGATGCGCATCGCCAACCGCGCCGGCGGCATCAAGGTGGCGAAGCTGGGCACCGCGGTGGTCACGCGCAAAGAACTTTTCGCCGGCTGAAAAGGGGAAACGGACAGACCATGCTGCATGTCGTCACGGGTGCCGCCGGATTCATCGGATCGCGGTTGCTCGCCGCGCTGAACCAGGCCGGGATCACGGAGATCCTCGCCGTGGATGACCTCCAGGACGGCGGCAAGGTGCGCAACCTTGCCGCCGCGGAGATCGCCGACTACCTGGACAAGCGCGAGTTCCTCGCCCAGCTGGAGTCCGGGCGGCTGGACGGCTCGATCCAGGCGGTCCTGCACCAGGGCGCCTGCTCGGACACCATGGAGGCGGATGGACGCTTCATCATGGAGAACAACTACGCCTATTCCAAGGCGCTGCTGGATTGGTGCCAGGAGGAGCAGGTGCCGTTCATCTACGCCTCTTCGGCTTCGGTCTACGGTTCCGGGCGCGAATTCGCGGAGCAGCGGGAAAACGAGCACCCCCTCAACGCCTACGCATATTCCAAGTTCCTGTTCGACCAGTACGTGCGCCGCTTGAGCGAACCCAGCGCACAGGTGGCGGGCTTGCGCTATTTCAACGTCTACGGCCCCAATGAACAGCACAAGGGTCGCATGGCCTCGGTCGCCTTCCACGCCTTCCACCAGTACCGGGCCGAGGCAAAGGTAAAGCTGTTCGTCGGTTCGGACGATTTCCCGGACGGCGGCCAGCAGCGCGACTTCGTGCATGTGGATGACGCGGTCGCGGTGAATCTCTGGCTCCTGGAGAACCCGGACGTATCCGGGATCTTCAATTGCGGCACCGGGCGCGCGCAGACCTTCAACGACGTCGCCGCAGCGGTGATCAACACAATCGAGGGATCGGATGCCTCGGCCGAGGAACTCGCGGAGCGCGGCCTCATCGAGTACATCCCGTTCCCTGCGCAGCTGGTGGGCAAGTACCAGAGCTACACCCAGGCGGACCTGGCGGCACTGCGTGCGGCGGGCTGCACGGTCGAGTTCCGCTCCGTCGAGGACGGCGTTTCCTCGTACGCGCGCGAACTGACGGGCGCATGAGCGCGAACCTGTCGCGTACCCTGGAGGACTTCATCGGCGGGACGCCGCTGGTCCGGCTGCAACGCCTGCCGGGCGCGGACAATGCCCGCCGTGGCAACGTCATCCTCGCCAAGCTGGAGGGCGACAACCCGGCCGGCTCGGTGAAGGACCGTCCGGCGATGTCCATGATCCGGCGCGCGCTGGCGCGCGGCACCATCAAGCCGGGGGACACGCTCATCGAGCCGACCTCTGGGAACACCGGTATCGGCCTCGCCATGGCGGCCGCGATCCGAGGCCTGCGCATGATCCTGATCATGCCCGAGCACCTGTCCATCGAGCGGCGCCAGACCATGCGCGCCTACGGGGCCGAGATCATCCTCACGCCGCAGAAGGGCGGCATGGAGGGCGCGCGCGACCTCGCCGAGCAGATGGTGCGGGAAGGAAAGGGCGTCATGCTCGACCAGTTCGCCAATCCGGACAATCCGCTCGCGCACTACGAGACCACGGGTCCCGAGATCTGGCGCGACACCGGCGGGGGGATCACGCACTTCGTGTCGTCCATGGGAACCACCGGCACCATCATGGGCTGCTCGCGCTTTTTCAAGGAGCAGAACCCGAGCGTGCAGATCGTCGGCTGCCAGCCCGAGGAGGGCGCGCAGATCTCGGGCATCCGCAAGTGGCCGGAGGCCTATCTGCCGAAGATCTATGACAAGGCGCGCGTGGACCGGCTGGAGTACGTCAGCCAGGCTGACGCAGAGGAAACGGCGCGGCGCCTGGCACGCGAGGAGGGGATCTTCGGCGGCATCTCCTCCGGCGGCGCAATGGCCGTCGCCCTGCGCATCTCGCGCAGTCTGGAGAACGCGGTCATCGTCTCCATCGTCTGCGACCGCGGCGACCGCTACCTGTCCACCGGCGTATTTCCCGATTAATCCAGGGACGGAACCCGTTCTCCCATGCCTTTGCCGCGCGCAATCGTGGTCCGTCCCTGAGCGTCGATGACGCCGGTTCTTGCCTTTGATATCGAGACGGTTCCGGACATTGCCGGGATCCGATGGCTGCACGGCCTGCCGCCGGACCTGCCCGACGCTGAGGTGGCCGAGGTGGCGTTCCAGAAACGTCGCGTCCAGACTGGCAGCGACTTCCTGCCGCCGCAGCTGCAGCGCGTCGTGGTCATTTCCTGCGTGCTGCGCGACGCGGACGGCATCCGGATTTTTTCCCTGGGCGAGCCCGAGTCCACCGAGCGCGAAGCCATCCAGCGCTTCCAGGACGGGCTGGAGAAGTACGTGCCGCAGCTGGTTTCCTGGAACGGCGGCGGCTTCGACCTGCCGGTGCTCAACTACCGCGGCCTGATCCTGGGCGTCTCCGCGGCCAAGTTCTGGGATCAGGGCGAGGATGACCGCGACTTCAAGTGGAACAATTACGTCTCGCGCTACCACGCCCGGCACACCGACCTGATGGACGTGCTGGCGATGTACCAGCCGCGCAACAACGCGCCGCTGGATGACGTCGCGCAGCTGGCCGGGCTGCCGGGCAAGATCGGCATCGGCGGGGCGCATGTCTGGGAGGCCTACCTGGCCGGCAAGCTGGCGGAGATTCGCAGCTACTGCGAGGCCGATACCGTCAACACCTACCTGCTATGGCTCCGGTTCCAGCTCCTGCGCGGCGCGTTCACCGTAGCGCAGCACCGGAAGGAGTGCGCGGTATTGCGCGAGGCGCTGGACAGGCAAAAGGGACCGCACTGGCGCGAGTTCCTGTCGCTTTGGAAGTCCTGAGCGTCCTCGCGCTGGACGCCGAGGGCCGTGGCGTCGCGCGCAACGCCCAGGGCAAGGTCGTCTTCGTTGAAGGAGCGCTGGGCGGCGAGACCGTCGACGCGCAGCAGCTGCGCGACAAGCGCAAATTCGACCTCGCGCGCGCCACGCGCATCCTGGAGCCCGCCTCCGGGCGGCGTGATCCGCACTGCCCGCACTTTGGCCGCTGCGGCGGTTGCGCCACCCAGCACGCGGACGCCCGCACCCAGATGGCCGCCAAGCAGCGGGGCCTCGAGGATTGCCTGTCGCGCATTGGCAAGGTGAAGCCCGAGAGCCTGCTGCCGATCGTCTACGGCGCGGAGTGGGGCTACCGGCGACGGGCGCGCTTCTCGGCCCGCTATGTCGAGAGCAAGGGCGGCGCGCTGGTGGGGTTCCGCGAGCGGCGCTCAACCTTCGTCGCCGACACGCAGAGCTGCGCGGTGCTGCCGCCAGGGATATCGGCGCTGATCGTGCCGCTGCGCGGGTTGGTGGCAAGCCTGAGCGTGCGCGAGCGCCTGCCGCAGATCGAAGTCGCCGCAGGGGAGGGCTCTACGGTGCTGCTCCTGCGTCATCTGGAGCCATTGAGCACGGAGGACGAGGCGCTGGTGCGGGCGTTCGCCGACCGGCACCGGGTGAACATCTGGTTGCAACCGGAAGGGCAGGACAGCGCCAGGCCCTTCTGGCCCCAGGCCCATGAGCCGCTTTACTACGAGTTGCCGGAATTCGGGCTCCGGGTGTCGTTCCAGCCTTCCGATTTCACGCAGGTGAATTTCGGCGTCAACCGCGTGCTGGTGTCGCGGGCCTTGCGAATGCTCGACCCGCGGCCGGGGGAGCGCATCGCCGACCTGTTCTGCGGCCTGGGCAACTTCACCCTGCCGATCGCGGCGCGCGGCGCCGAGGTCATCGGCTTCGAGGCCAGCGTTCCGCTCATCGAACGCGCGCGGCAGAACGCGCTGGCGAACAACGTCGTCGCCCAGTTCGAGGTGGCGGACCTGTTCAAGCCCGACATCGGGCGCTTCGGGCGCTTCGACAAGTTCCTCATCGACCCGCCGCGCGAAGGCGCGGCCGGCGTGGTGCATGCCCTGCCCGACCAATGGCCGCGGCGGATCGTCTATGTCTCCTGCGACCCGGCGACGCTGGCGCGCGACGCGGACACGCTGGTGAACGCCAAGGGCTTCCGCCTGGTGTCGGCGGGGGTGATGAACATGTTCCCACACACCGCGCATGTGGAGTCGATGGCGCTGTTCGAGCGCTAGCGCGGGCAGAAACGAAAAGGGCGCCTTGCGGCGCCCTTTGGGACTTCCCGGCGCGGGCGCGTCAGTCCTTCTCGCCCGTCAGCGCCATCAGCAGTTGCAGCAGGTTGGCGAAGATGTTGAACAGGCTCATGTACACGCCGGTGGTCGCCATCACGTAATTGGTCTCGCCGCCGGTCACGATGCGCGACAGGTCGTGGAGCAGGAACAGCGAGAACAGCAGGATGACCGCGCTCGAGATCGCCAGCGACAGCGCCGGGATCTGGAAAAACATGTTCGCGATCATCGCCGCCAGCAGCACTATCATGCCCACGAACAGGAACTTACCCATGAAGCTGAAGTCGCGCTTGGTGGTGACCGCGACCGTGGCCATGCCCATGAACACCGCGCCGGTGCCGACGGCGGCGTAGCCCACCAGCTGCATGCCGTTCTTAAGCGACAGGGCGGCGTTGAGCAGGGGTCCCAGGAACCAGCCCAGCAGGCCGGTCATCAGGAGCAGCAAGCCAATGCCGACCACGCTGTTGCGGTAGTGGGCGATACCGAACTGCAGGCCGATCACGGCGCCCAGCATAATGAAGAAGCTGAGGATCGGCGACCCGGTGATGATGGACGCCGTGGCCATGCCGAAGTAAGCGCCGGCAACCGTGGGCACCATCGTCAGGGCGAGCAGCATGTAGGTGTTGCGCAGGACGCCTTGGACTTCCGGCGCCAGTGCACCGCTGCCAACATGGCCGGGCGCGGTGCCAAAGACTTGTTCGTTCGAGCGGATCGGTTCCATGGCTGTTGTAGGCCTCCTTGTGGTCCATAAGACTACCAAATTCCCGCAAAGTTTCCGTGGCGGAAAAACCCCTCCGGTTTAGGGAATTACGAGCAGCGCAGCGGATCGCTACAATGCGGCCTCTGGTGCGGCGCGTCCGTTCCGGAAGGGTGGCAGAGCGGTCGAATGCACCGGTCTTGAAAACCGGAAGGGCCTAACCGCCCTCGTGGGTTCGAATCCCACCCCTTCCGCCAGCCCTGCAAACCTGCTCGCAAGCCCCGGTTTTGGCTGGCTTTTCAGCTAGAATCGCGGCCCTTACCTTCGACTTGCCATGGCCCTCATCGTCCAGAAATTCGGCGGCACCTCGGTGGGCTCGACCGAGCGCATCAAGAACGTCGCCTGGCGCGTCGCCAAGTGGCAGGCGGCCGGCCACCGCATCGTGGTGGTGCCCTCGGCGATGTCCGGCGAGACCAACCGCCTGTTGGCGCTGGCCGCCAGGCTGCAGGAGCATCCAGACCCGCGTGAGCTGGACGTGGTCGCCGCCACCGGCGAGCAGGTCAGCGTCGGCCTCCTCGCGATGGCATTGCTTGCGCTGGGTGTGCGCGCGCGCAGCTATGCCGGCTGGCAGGTGCGGGTGCTGACCGATTCCGCCTTCACCCGCGCGCGCATCCTGTCCATAGACGAGATGCGCCTGCGCCAGGACCTGGAGAACGGCTGCGTCGCGGTGGTCGCCGGCTTCCAGGGCGTGGATGCCGAGGGCAACATCACCACGCTCGGCCGCGGCGGTTCGGACACCTCCGCGGTGGCGCTCGCCGCCGCGCTGGGCGCGGATGAGTGCCAGATCTACACCGACGTCGACGGCGTCTACACCACCGACCCGCGCATCGTGCCCGAGGCGCGGCGCCTGGCCACCATCAGCTTCGAGGAGATGCTGGAGATGGCGGGCGCCGGCTCCAAGGTGCTCCAGATCCGCTCGGTGGAATTCGCCGGCAAGTACAAGGTGCCCACGCGCGTGCTCTCCAGCCTAACCGATCCGAAGCTGCCGGTGGAGGAGGAGGCGCGCTCCGGAACGCTGATCACTTTCGAGGAAGACCCGCACATGGCGATGGAAAAAGCCGTCATCTCAGGCGTCGCGGCGCAGCGCGACGAGGCCAAGGTCACCGTGCACGGCGTGCCCGACAAGCCCGGCATCGCCTACGCCATCCTGGGGCCGATCGCCGGCGCCGGCATCAATGTCGACGTCATCGTGCAGAACGTCGCCCACGACGGCACCACCGACCTGTCGTTCACGCTGGGCCGCGGCGACTTGAAGCGCGCCATGAAGATGCTCAACGACACGGTCAAGCCGCACATCCAGTGCAAGGAAATCACGGGCGACGACCGCATGGCCAAGATCTCCGTCGTCGGCCTCGCGATGCGCTCGCACTCGGGGATTGCGGCCAAGATGTTCCGCGCCCTGGCCGAGGAGGGCATCAACATCCAGATGATCTCCACCTCGGAGATCAAGATCTCGGTGGTGATCGACGAGAAGTACGCTGAGCTCGCGGTGCGCGTGCTGCACAAGGCGTTCGAGCTGGAAAGCGCCTAGGAGAGTAGAATAGTGGCACTTCACGCCGCAACGCAGCACCGGAGTGATGCCCGAGTGGCCGAAGGGGGCGCCCTGCTAAGGCGTTATACCGGCTTAAACCGGTATCGAGGGTTCGAATCCCTCTCACTCCGCCATACACATAGTTAAATCAATAACTTACAGATGTTTTTCTGTGGGCATACCATTACGCATACCAAAAAGCAGCGCGTTGGTAATCCGCACAGTGCCCACCGAATAGCAGCCCTACCCAGCCTTCGCACCGCGCTGCGGCCAGCGCCAGAAGCGCACGACTAACAGACTGCAGTCTCAAGCTCGAAGTCACCCAGCAGACCCTACCCCCGGGGGCACCACCTTAAACGGCCAGGTGCTTGTGCAGCTGGGTGAAGATCAGGGTTCGGCGCACTTTGGGGTATCGCGGTGGGAATCAGTCAAATCTTTGACTTATCCGTCCGTGTCGCGTTTTTCAGCTACCTGAGCCCCCACCCCGGGGGCACCCCCCGCTTTTCAATCTGGTTCCATCCGCGCACCCCTTGCACTTGGATTTGGACAAGGGGAAGGCATGAGCTAGCTCTCCGAGCTCGACCCCAACAACCCGCTCAGGCCCCTGCAGGCGGTCAGTTGTACCTACCCCATCGCGCTTTGGCCGCGCACCTCACTCAAGGATTGAATCCTCATCGAGAGCGGGGAGTCTTCGCCAAACAGCTCGCGCTTGGCGGCGCTGGCCCTGGTTGTTCAGTCGGAGGCGCTGACCAGGCGGTTCCACGACGCGATGGCGCCGCCGGCCGGATAGATCTTCGTTTCGATGCGCACGGAATCCTCCAGCGCCTCGTGCTGGTGCACCACGCCCATCGGGTGGAAGTAGCTGTCGCCCGCCTCGACGATGAAGGCTTTCCCGCCGATCCGCATGCGCACGCGCCCCAGCTTCTGGTAGACCATCGAGTGGTGATCCGGATGCTGGTGGGTGCGGTCGATCGCGCCCTTGGTCCGGAAGGCCTCGAAGGTGAGCAGGTGGTCGGTCGCCATCAGCACCTTCACGACGTCGACCCCGTCCTCACCGGCGGCGTAGTTGGGCCGTAGTCGCGCGCCGCGCCGACGCGAGGATTTCACCACCAGGCGGCCAATGTCTGCGGGATGCATGAAGGCCACCGGTCCCTTGATCGACATGACGACAGCTTCGCGGTGGCGCTTGCGGTTCTGGGTGGCGGATCGAGTGCCGCTCATGCTCGGACTCCTTTCCTCAATGCAGGAAGTGGATTTGTCTGGGCGCACATTGTAGAGTGCCCGCGTCTCCATGAAAATCACCGCCGTCGAAACGCTGTCGCTGGGCGAATTTCCCAACGTCTCTAGGTGCGGTTGCACACGGACGCCGGCCTCGTAGGGCTGGGCGAGACGTTCTACGCGGTGGCGCCGGTAGCGGCCCACATCCACGAGACCTGCGCACCCTACCTGCTTGGCAAGGATCCGCAGCGCATCGAGGCGCACAACCGGCATTTTCTCGATACCTACCTCGGCTTCAACAGCGTCGGCGTCGAGATGCGCGCGGCCTCCCCAGATCTTGCCACAGGAGCGATCGTTGTGCGGCGCGGAAGAGATCTTTACCAATAGCGGCTCGTGGGGCGACATAAGCTGCATTGTGCGCCGTCAAACCGGGACCGGGGAGCGCGAGAATGGC
>Ga0169931_10006101_pt1 | contig 18241 bp, 10 predicted proteins | sample Kivu_15m_20L_FD_129675 | JGI IMG/M metagenome (GOLD analysis project Ga0169931, IMG submission 129675) | Freshwater microbial communities from Lake Kivu, Western Province, Rwanda to study Microbial Dark Matter (Phase II) - Kivu_15m_20L... | ecosystem: Environmental > Aquatic > Freshwater > Lake... | reverse complement strand
TTATTTGCGTGCTTTAACTGCTCAAACTAAGTAGATAGAAAAGCGGTTAGCTGAAAATTCTGCTCTGAGTTCTAAAAACTTTCAAAATATTTTGAACCATTTTCAGATAGTCCCTAATTTTATGAGACTAGTCCATCCACACATGCTTGGATAGCTTTAAAATCTTGTTCTGATCGTTTACTGAAAACTTGAAATATCTAAAAACAGACTAAAAAAGCTAGTTAGTAGTGAGTTTAAAGAAAAGTTGGCGTTGTTATTTGGTATTGATCTTGATAATTTTTTCATCACGAGTTATAAACTTGAAAGAGAAGGTGCATTAATGTGTTTTAAGATTGAACTAAATCGAGGCCCAACCCACTATTTCTTTGTAAATCTTTTTGAATAAGATTTCGATAAGAGTTTTATGGCTGGGGCGTGTTTTCACTGAAACCAGTTAAGCATTTATGTTTGAGAGGAATTGTGAAAATTCCTACTACCATGACTATTTGCCACTCGAATGCTTGGTTTCAGTCTTATGGGCAAATAACGATTGCCGCGAGGGTGCTTTGGATTTGGATTGTGAATTTAACGTAGCAAAGGTAAATTGTTCGTCGAGTATAAGACTCATCGATGAAATAAAAATACAGTGATTGAATTGTTGTTTTATAAAAAATCATTGTTTTTTTACATGGTTTTAAATTCAATTAAATTATATTTATCTACTCACTAGAAAATATATGCTATTCTATAGCCTTTTATTAAAAATTATCATTTTCGGAATCCTAAGCAGGGTACCGGAAGCGGTTCTTCTAGTTGATTAGTAGGAATTCTGTTTGGAGAAAAACTGCTAACGTTTCTTTGAGTATAAGTCATCCCATTCAAGTGTGGAATATGATTCCTTTGAAAAGATTGTGGAAAATCATAATGAGTTGTGTTATGGCTTTGAATTGACTCAAAATTTTTGCCTGTATCCAAAGAATAGTCAAATTAATGACATAATTTAGGTAGTTTCTGTGTTGGCTGACGATACATGCTAAGTTTACTCACATTAACATGTATTTTAGGGTACGAGATATAATTTTATTGAGGTTCAAGTTGGATTTCATACTAACTTTCTTGCATCTGTCTATCTCTGATTTTGTTCATACGGCTACTATGCTTCTATACAGATCTTCTCTTCACCATCTCCAATCTTTATTTTTACTTCTCCTTAGTTATCAAGATCTTTTGTTTTGATCTTATCTCAGGGATAGATTTGGAGCCTTTGTTGTTTGATAGAACTCCTTTGAAAAAGTTACCTGCAAGTTTTACTCCTGTTTTTGGGTAGAATTATTAGCCGTATCCATGTTTTTAGCCTTTTTAGAACTATCCTTAGTAAACATAGTCCTCAGTTGTCAATCTTCCTTCTCCTTGGTAAAGTCCATTCTACAAAAAACCTATATACTTTTAATTCGGTTTCTCCACATAAAATTTACCAGTCTTATGTCCTTCTTTAAATTGCCCTTTAAATTTCAAAGTTTAATTGAAACTTATCTAAGTACCGAGGCCATGCTTGAGGCCATCGATAAATTATCCATAGTATATTTTTCCATCATAAAAGTAAAGAAATCCTTAATGTATTTAGTATTCAGAAATAGGATACCCAAAATACACGCAATTTTTGTATTTTTTAATAGCTGGTGACTTGATTATGATGTTACATGACAGACATAAATTTATGAAAAAATTGAAAATTTCTGAAGGCTATGATTTATCTGTAAGTTTTTACTATTTGCGTATGTGCTGCTATATGACTGAATCGCTGATATCTCGGATCTTTTTATTATTGGGATTTAGAGGTTAGGTTATTTTTTAGGAACTTATATTTTGACGTTTGATATGGCCTGATTTCTGATCAGATTTGATGGGTTTTTGAAAAACAGGTTAGACTTGAGCTGTATATGCTTTTTAGCACTGGGTAGTTGCATCTTTTTTGGGAGAGAAAATAGTTGAAGATGGCTAGGAAATAGGCTAAACGACTTGAATACATGCCTATTTAGTAGTCTCTTTGGCTATGGTCAAAACTGGCAATTGCTAGGGGTTATTATCAATCTCGAACGCATGACTTTTGAGAGTATCTCTGCCTGATATAAGTTTTTTAGGGATACGTCTAAGCATTAGATCTTACTAATTGACTGTCAAATGACTAGTACTATGCAATTATAACTTCTATACAGGTAAAGAAGAGCCTTAAGATTTGTTTTCGATGATTGTTTTGGATTAGATGGGACGGATTTAAGAAAGAGTTTAGCTTTTTTGAGGCCGATGTTGGCTTCTTAGACTGTTGATGAGTTGTTTGAAATGTAAGGAGGATTGGGATATTTTGGCTATGCAGGGAGATTCATTCAATAGTGAGTTGTTCATTTATATTAAAATTATTAGAGAACCTATCATATTAAGTACTATCATTAATGAAAAAAAAATCATTTCTATCTTAAATATAGCTATCATCAATATAAAGGTAAAGAAGATAAGCTCTAGTATCCTAAATTTATAAAAAATATAGTTAATAAATGATTAATAGATATCAAGTTGTAGTTCTGACACTTGTGCTCTTCCTAGCAGTTCCAGCTTCAAGTTAGTGCGGACCTTCAGATTAGTAGTTCCTTATAAGCTTCCATCCGCACCTCGATGCCTTTTGGCTCAACACCGACGACGAACTCAAAGACATCAATTTTACTCCAGCTGGATTTCTTTACAACATGAACCAACGTAACTCCAAAACTATTCTAAATTCGATGTATTAGGCCTTGACTAAAGACTAAAGCAGAAAATATTTTGTGACTGAAGTATTCTTTTTCAAAGATTGGTACGAATATCTTAGTCCTGATAAACAAAAACAAGTCAAAAAACTTATATAAAATGGTCAGCTGTAGATACCTAATGGCGGATGGGTCGAAAATGACTAAGCTGTTTGCTACATGGATGATATTTTGGACCAGTACACAATCGGATCTGTATTTTTGCATCGATAGTTCGGGGTTTAAACTAAAATTGGATGGGCGACTGATTGTTTCGGTCATTCACATTCTCAAGTCGCCCTTCAGCACTTACTTGGATATTAGTTCCAGTAAATTTAAAGAATCGATGATAGATACATTTACGATCGTCAAGGAGGCAGTCTTCTATAATTCTACTGGTCACCTGTGTCAGATTCTAATAATCAGAAATACGGAGGCGTTGTGACTCTAGTTAGACACTTTTTGCATTAAGTTAACGATCTAAGAAGAACATTCGCTGGTCAAATAAGTTAAGATTTTTCCAAATTATAAGAAAATATGCAAAAACTTTACCACATTCCTAAACATTACAGATTTTTAGGCAACGATTTCGAAGAGTTTATAACTTCTGAGTTTCAAGTACTCGAACAGTCTATAAAAGAGATGAACACTAAATCTGATAAAAACTGTCCTAAATACAAATACGGAAATCCAAGTGACTACTTGCTGAAAATAAAAAATGTCTATAACTAAGGTAACACCCAGATCAGACAAAACGATTTTATGCCAAACTACGATCAAGACCATTACTGGACAGGCTACTACACTACTAATCCTGAGCTCAAGATCATTTGTAAAGATTTTTCAAGATTAACTAATCTTTATAGAAAAATATACATCCAGAATATAAATGACGGTGCCCCTTCCAATCCTGTTTTTAAAAATATTTTGATTCAAGCTGATTAATTGCTTAGTATCTTACAACATCATGACGGTATCACTGCGACTTCTAAGTATCATATCTAGTAGAAAATGAAAGAAAGAATGAGAAATAAGGCTGTAGATATGATAAAAGTCATTTCTATGATAAAAAGAACCGCATACTAGACGAGCTGTCCTCTATATCAGGGAAACGGAAAATGCAAAATAACTGCAAACTAGGAACAAATATACTTTACTATTCTGCACTACGGTGTGCCTAAAAGATAAAGAATAGAAATAACCCTTGGTTAAGGTCTAGCTTACGATATAATAGGTAACGATGAAGACTAGATATTCTGTTTACCAGAAAATAAGGAATGCTCTATAGTGTTTTAGGCTGACATTTTAAATGGATAAAACGTATTTATTCTTTACAGAACAGATGCTTCAAAGAAATTGCAGCCTTCATTCAAATAAAGTTCTTCTTCAAACAACGGCTTTTCAGTTGCGATTCAGGGCTCATACATAACATATACTATGTCTGATAGCAGTTTTATAAAAATAGGTTTGGTTAAAGCAAGCAGCAATCCTAGCAATACTCAAACATACACCTGGGATAAGTATGGTAACAAACGAAACAAGTATTAAAATAGAATGGCCGGTCTGTATATTATGAGCAATGACGGAAAAATCAAATAATATTCATAAAATCAATTCCATGCTCATTACATTACTCAAGGAAAGGTTTTTACTAAAATATATGCTATGTCTTACAGTAAAAATAATGTTTTCATTACTATCAAAAACAGTGCCAAAAATATTATCGATGTTTAGACCTATTTCAAGCCTCAAGGTAGATAAATGAATGACTATTTTATTCAAATCGAAAGCAATATTCATTCTTAGAATGAATTCTATCATGATATGAATGGTTATCTTGTGAGTAAGAGAGTTATAGGGCAAAGACCTGATTATAGATGGTAGTATAAACCTGAGGACAAAATTAATGCGAATACTTATCCTATGTGTAGTTTTGCATACGCTATACAAGACAACAAAAAGGTATATTTTTTGATATTTAGTTGGTAATGTTCACAGATAGAGCTCAAGGATTCACCCAGTATGGCGAGTCTTACTTGATCAATATCGACAGAATTGCAAGCGATGACTACAAGGGAGCTGGTGAAGGCTACTTCTTTCAAATATAAAATATATTCAGACACCGCATAGGTCTAGTCAACAAAAATGAGTTCCCTGAAAGATAGTGGCAAAGAAACTATGACTAAGCTCTTCTTGGTTTTATTACTACTGAGCCCAGAACAACTAACATTCTGCAGTCAGTTGTGAGTTAGAACACGCCTTACTTTAAATACACTGCCTATTATGTAAGCTAAAGTTAGTACCTTCTGCGATTTTACAACTTAGCTGAAGACAGGATAATGAAGATTGGCAAGTATGGCAAAGATTCTTGGAAAATTCCCTAGCTAGGTCTGAATCTAAAATATGCTGATATCAAAGAGACATTTGCTAATGGACTGCCTCTATCATAGCGAAGACTTTGGAAGACAATCTAAGGCGAAGTAAACATTTTCAACGGAGCAAGCCGCGATACTGTGGAGTAGCTGATGTTCCGACCCCTCCAAATAAGAACCTTCAGAATCAACAAAACAGGTCTAGTAATATAAACTTCAAAAACGAAAGGACCCTCACCCTTAAATATTCCCAGATAGAACATAAAACCTCTTGTATCGACATTCAAAAAAAGATGCTTCTGATTGTATCTAAAAATACATATATCTTTAAAGTTTATCCTTTAATTTTAAGTACATTAATGATCTGATTGAAATCAATAAACTAGACAATAATTTTATAAATGTCGAAAGTAAGTAAAGAAGAAGAGCCCACTCTTCCTAATTCTCTCACCCGTATCAATGCCGAACAGAGCTATCTTTGCTAATCTAAATTTCAGAGCAATGCTGTTTCCACTATGTACACTCCACAACTTTCTTAAACATAAACTCAGATTTACAGTCATGACCTTATTCGAGAGGTAATGGCAGCAAGTAACTATTTTATTAGCAAGGTCAGGCTAGATCTATCTATCACTAGGTCAATAGAATCGATATCGATACGGAGTTGTACGCAAAACCGATCAAACATTAAATGACCAGGTCTCATGTTTAGACCATCCCTCCTACTAATTAACTGTATGCCTCATCGGGATGGAAAACTAGTAAGCTTTTAGTAAAAAAGTTAAAAAGATTCAGAAAAAACTCTAGCAATCTGCAAGGGAAACATAGGCTAGCAACACTTTCGATTCTAAAAAAAGACCATCATCAGCTAGATCAAAAATAAGCACACATAACCCTCAGTATACCTTTTTTTATTAAGGGTGTCCGTATCAGGGCTGGTCACTTATGCTTTCGATTCAGTACTGGCAAAAAACTCAGTAGGTTTTAGAAAAATTAATCACGAAGCATAGATGTTTAGAAAAAAAGACTAAGCATAAAGAAGATTGCAATGCTCAGTTTAACGCAATAATAGGATTATATAAAAGACTTCAAGAAGAAGATTTTAATAACAAAAAAGAATTCAGAATGAAATCAAAAGATAGTTTGATGGCTAAACTTCATCTTTTTTGAAAAAAATGGTTAAATAAAAAGAATAGAATTCGACTGTTTACAACTAGAAGGTTAAAAATTTGGGTTTTATTAAAGAGTATATGACCTAAGAAAAAGCTGATTATGACTATTCGAAATTTATAGTTTCGGAGCTTAACTAAAAAATGCGGAATTCAGACATTTCAGATAAAATTGAAAAAGAATAAACAAAAGCAGTTGCTAAAGTAGATTAAGAACTTTTAAGAAATCGTAAAATGCCAGTCACCAGAACACCGGTAATCATCAGACACTTGTATTTCGTCGAATGATTTTTTCTTCATACCATATTTTTTCGATTATCAGAAATGTATTAACTTATCTCATTCGTTTTTAATTAAATATTTTGATTGATAAATTTTAATGATATATGTTAAATTTGTAGTTTATAATATAAAGAGTTGAATTCATGTAGGCAGAAACAGAATCAAAACTGAGTCTAGGAACGCTTTTCGATAAAATTAGCATCAATAACCTTCATCTAATCATAAGTTTTCTCGACGAATAAACCATCAACGACATCATATCACCCATCCCCTACCACATTGAAATCGATAATCTCTTCTTCCGACAACTGTAAATGCGTCATTTTGTTCAAAACTTTCTCAACAAAACCGATAGGACCATCTATATGCCATTCTATGACGAAAAAGCCTTTCTTCAAAAATAAAGGCAGCAACTATCACATCTATACAATTACCATCCTTCTATTCTTATAGATCTTTCACGCTCGTTCAAACAACTTTTCTAAAAACTTGCAGTTTGTCTGAATGGCTTTGATGGAAAAAACGAAGTAATTTAAGCGATCACTTTATCTCTGACTGATCCTGAGCTCCCGATGCCCAGGATGCGTAAACAAAATATAGGAATGCACTGTCACAGCGCTTTCCAGTTTTTCCTTGTATAGAAGTTATCTTTTTCATAGATGGAGTTTTAGGAAATACACTAGTAGCTTCATCAGTTTTTGAATGAAAATTTACCAGTAAATAGCACAGATTTATCGATTTAGCAAATAGTTAAAAGTGTGTATACGTAATGGTTCAAAATAACATACTAAAACTACGACTCATACATTCTGTAGGGTCATTTAATCCATAACCTAGTAGTTGTTTTGATTTCTTTATTGGATTTGTTGCTCGATAGCTTCAAATTTTACATATAGTCTATTGGAGATCCATTGCATTCTTTCATATAATTCAACCTCAGATACTGTGTTTTCAGGAACATCGTGTTGTCTTTAGAGGTAATTTTTGTCTGATTTAGTAACAGTTTAGCTTTATTTTTAGAAAATACACTTAAGTTTACTTCTAGATGTATCCGCAATTTAAATAATAAGGAAATTAGGTTAGAGAGATGACTATCTGGCATTGTGCTTTGTCGAAATGGTATCTTAACATGCAAGCTCATCATTAGAAGAATTTTAAGACTTACTTCTATCTCCTAAAAAAAGTTAATCTAGACATCATCAAATCGAAAACCGGATAAAAAATTAACTAAAACACAACCTATATGTAATTTTTTCATCACTCAGATAACTTTAAAATCGACTTGGTTTGGGATAACTTGACTTACTTTAACGATAAAACTTATTTTAAGTATACAGCTAGATCTAATAATTTTTCGATCAAAATCCTTACCTTTATCGGCAGTTAACTAAATAATATACATAATATTTTATGGACATTTCTATTAACTAATACTCAGTGCATTGGTGCGGCCATTCTCGTCATATTCTTCATATCCCTTACCAATAATTCCAATAAAAAATAATAAATAACTATCGATAATATCTTATCAAAATGGTAGGCTTAGTTCAATCTTTACCTCAACCTAATCTTGCCTTGGATATGGTTTTTACTTCAATTATATAAGATCTATCTACAGATTATGTCAAACCAGTTACCCTTTGCAAGATTTTATAGGATACCTAGAGTTAAATAAAAATGATGATAGGATAAGATTCTTATCAGCAATCTTCACTTTCTCGTAGCATAAAATCACTTAGCTAAGATATGGAAGCTGATGATAAAAAACTATAATATTTTAACGTTTAAGCTAAGATTTCTAATGAAATCAGCTACAAATATAGCATAGTTTTATAGAATGAAGAGTTTAATAAGGTTCTAAAGTGTTCGGCATCGACTAATGCGAGTCGGCTTGGTCGGAGCACCTCTTTACGGGTGTCTGTTTTTGGAAAAGTTTCATCTATGTAAGAGTAATTTTTGTGAAACTCTTATGTTGATATTTTTGTATATAAATAAACAAGATTTTCTTATGAAAAAAATAAAAAAGCAAATCGAATGAATTAATCAGGCACGTAGGGCTCTACGAGGCAGAGGAGGCTTTTCATCGCACAAAAATAATTTTTAGTTTAATTGCTTAAGTTTTGTTTATTTTTGATTAAGACTTGAAGATGGTCTTAGTGTTGGCAGTTCGTCTTTTTTTGATATTTTGCCAGTTTTAGGCGCATTTGGAATATTTTACTTGTTCTTGGCGTCGTATACAGAGCTATTGTTTGAGATCTTTTAGCATGAAGATGCTTCGAAACGATGCTGAGGTAGACGATCTTTGATTATTCTGAATTATCTTTTCTTCGGAGGCAGGATTCTTTCAAGAAGCTTATGACTCAAACTTCCATTTAGAGACACCTATAAACTTTATGATTTTTGATCGATTATGTTAGTTTTTAACAAATTATGTTCGAGTAAGTGACTAGCTGACATTCTGTCTTTTGGATCCACCTTTAGACACAGTCTGATAAAATTCTAAAGATCAGCCGAGTAAACACCAGGAATCCTTTTGAAAACTCCACTGATGATAGCTTTTTTTAATGATTTCAAATCGTGAGTCATGAATGGAGGTCTTAAGCTGGCCATTTCATAGAGGACACATCCTAGCGACCAGATATCACATTTTGTGCTATATGGCTTTTCCATCCATACCTAAGGGCTTGCGTAGTAAGGAGTTCCGGTTTGAGTCTTAGCCATTCCGTTTGAGCTGACAATCGATACATTCATATCTGCAAGTTTAACTACACTTTGATCCTTGCTCAAAAAAATATTGGCTGACTTGATATCTCTATGAAGGATTTGCATGTCGTGTAAGCTTTTTAGCCCTTTTAAGCTTTGATATGCAACTTTCCAGATAGTTTTTTAATCGATCATCTTTTTTGATTGTTTGTGTCTGGTGATCATTTTAAACACATCTCCTCCCTAGAGGCACTAAGTGACTATACAGAAAGTTTTAGTCAGCTCATCGAAGAAAGAATCCCTATATGAAAGGATATGTGGGTCTTGGATGCTGGCTAAAATTCTGACTTCATTAAGGCAGTTGGCGATTTCTTTTTAAGAAAGATTCATGATTCTTATTTTTTTCATGGCGTACTACTTCTCATCTTCTTTTCTTTTGACTTTGTAGACGACCGAGAAGGCCCCTTCGCCGAGCTTGGCTAAAGCTATGTATTGGTTCATCTTTATGAATAATAATCTAACGATTTAATCAGTTGATAAGTAAAATAGTATCTTTTTTAGGAAAACAATAAAATTCTATAATTTAATCCAAAATAAAAAATAAAAATTGACTTTTTTATTTTTTAATCTTAATGAAGAATGATAAGATGAATACGTGCTTATTTTAAAATTAAATAATAGCTAATGTACTCATTGACCGAAACTGGGGTTCATCATATCTACCAACCATAGCAAAACGAGCCTCAAGCCAAAATAAAGTGCAAGTCTAATCGGGTTGTTCTTCAATAGTAGGTATATACTTGTCTTTCCTGTTCGACTTATTGTGATCATTTTAGTACTGTGCCATAGATCTCTTCTTACCAATGCAGGGCCTGCAAACGACTCTATTAAGGCAATACAAAGAATAACAGATGCACATTTTGTTTCTCATGTCCATATTGCCATAACGTCCTGACTTTATCTAAAGATCCAAAATCCAAAAACTTCATCTACCACTGTCAATTTTGCTACTGGAACTCTAAATAGATCAACATGAAAGAAGAGCGTGCTTAGATCCTTCAAGACAACTTGTTCAAGCTGACTAATCTTAGATAAACTTAAAATAGAATATACACAGCTGCGTCTACGTTCTTCAAATAAAGCAACATATCGACGTAGCTAGAGAATCAATTTTTCAAGTATACGCATAATCGCAAACCTAGTATCAGATCTACGCTGGAGGAGACTGGAAGTCGAGATAAGCAACATATGAAAAAAATTAATGAAGGGTTATAAAATATGATTAAGCATACTTCTCTGGAGTAAGATTCGGAGGAATATGCCAATAACTAGCATAAGTATCCGCAAGCTTTACCTTTAATAGCTAAAAAGATAAGAAGATGTCCTGAGTGTTCGAAGCCTTTAACTAATATTTACAGACCAGCAGTCTCGAATGAGCCGAATATTGAGCTTATGCACAAGGAGTTAAAAATAATTCAATGCCAGAGACTACCAGCTGTCGATGGTAAAGTTCAAGTTAAATTCCTAAAAAACTGCGTAGTAGGAGATAAATCTTACAAAATAAATGAAATTTAGTAATGGTCCATCAACACTGATTACAAAGTTTTAGCTTTGATAGAAAACAAGCGTAAGAATGCAGAAGTTTTGTATGATATCGTTATCGAACCTTACTAGAAAAGAAAATGATCATCTAATCAGATATCTTTAACTATCATTTTACACATTTTTAGCAAACATCGTAGTTGCAAATTTAGCAGAAATAGGCTCGAAAAGGTGGGATATTTAAGGTACATTTGTCGCAGTTTACGATATTGTTTTAGGATCTGCCGAATTTCAAGCTATGGCCCTTATTGCATGTTGGATTCGATTTTTTATTAGAAGGCTGAGTGTATGAACTTGAGGTATATTTGTTTGTAAGACCATGTGTTTGAGCCCCGATATTCATCGCCCCAAACTGTTTGATAATCTATGTTTTTCCATCATCATTTGATTAAAGTTTTGTAGTAATTTTTGTTTATATGATTGGTTTGTTTTCGATTCGACTAATTTTCTTATCAGGATTATAAGAATTCCATTCTTAGATAAGCTAATATTGACGCATTTTGGCACATTCTGGACATAAGTCAAACTAGCATTACTTACAACTATAGTAGTTTTAGGTAGATCCATTCTTCTTGCAAATATCACAACAACGGAACTGTCGTTTTTACTCTTATGCCTCGAAAGCACCTACTCGCATTACATGACTTTTCAAGCATAGTTTATTGGCTTACATGATTGTAAATATAATGGATATTGATTTACAGCATGATAATGATGAATGGTGGGATGTTTCTGGATGAGATCATTTGCGTTTTCCGCTGCCTAAGAAATCAACAAGTTGTTTGGGCTTTGACTTCTGAATTTCCTTGTGTTCAATGACCCAGTTGTGGTTCTTATCGAAGAATCTGAAGATTTCTCTGAGGTTCTTGGGGACTTTAGGCAAGAATTGGTTGGCAATTTGATATTCAGCCCATCTGACTTCGTTGTCATTGTCAAGGTCATAGGCTTCAAGGAGTTCCTTCTGAATTTCGGTCTTGCTGAGGTGTCTCAAGTGTTCGGGGTCACTGGCTTTACCAATAGTGTTTCCAATACAGGGCTTAACCATCTTTAGGACTAAGACTAAGCTAAATCTTACTCAACTTGGGATCAAGGAATTCAGAGAGCTCGTTAAGATCAGCTTTTCTTCCGTATTCGGCGAATTATCTGTTGAGTTCTTTGCCATCATAGTTGGGGCAGGGTTCGAAAGCCTTGAGTTCTTTTGAGGTAATGATGCCATCATCATCGTTGTCAATGATTCTCAGGAAAGATTTGCTGAAGTTCTCATCGCCTAGTTTATGATTAAATTACGGATATCTCCAACGATGTTGGTGATAACGAAGGCGTAAAAGACGACTCCAACGATTAGGATTCCTTACTTAATCATGATATGTTTAATCAAATAAAATTTAAACCCTCAATTCAAAATTACCAGTTCATCAGTTAAATATACAACAATCAATAAAAATTAGTAAAACTAAGTAAGAAAAAGTTATTTCAAAGAATTTTCTTGAAAGAAGTAAGAAAATAATACATATTTATAAAAAGCCGTTTCAATCTTATTTTTATACTTATGACTGATATAAAGGTAATGTCTGCAACAAAAATAATACTTTTTCAAAAAATAATTAGATAACATGAGATTTTTAAATTAGTAATCAATAGTCTATAGACATTTACGAAAGCTCGAAAAGTGATGAACTTTAATTGAGCCCAGTTGTTTGATTATTTTTCTTTACATGTTCGATCACTTTTTTCTTGAAGTAGTCTCTTTACTCTTTAAGCTTATTATTTTAGTTTTCGACTCGCTTGAGTTAAGCTTTAGACATACGAAGACACTGATTTTGCACTTGTAAGTATTTTAGCTATTATTTTTGTTTGAAAACAGTTTCTTTTAAAGATTAAACTTATTCTGACATTCTCAAAAACTAGGTCGTTTATACTTGATTATTAGAAGCCTTAACTTTACTATTTTTTTAGGCAATTTTGAATTTTTTCTGAAGGTTTGAAAAAGATGTGCTGAGACTCAAAATTTATTCGCTCTTTTTGATAAGCTAGTTTTGTAAAAGCTAATTCTACTATCTTAGACATTGGCTTCTTTCCTACTAGTTTAATAGTTGATTCCTAAAAGATTAAACTTGATTTTTAAGCTGAAAAACTGATTTCTCTATCTATTTTTTACATTTTTAAACCATAAGAGCTTTCTATCGATTTAGCATTTATATATTTTTTTGATTTTCTTTTGAAACTGCCTCCAAATGATCCTTTTACATCTTATTAAGAAACTAGCGCTACATACACATCTATAGTTCATTCTATAAATGCCTATTTTTCTTCTAAAGATTTAAGATTTAGTTTCTAAGTGACGAATAGTTATCTGAATTGCTAGCTATTTGGGACTATTTTAATTCATACTCATCAGTTTAAAAGAAGGGACTTACTGATGTTTAGCCTTGAGATACATCGATAGGCTTGAAAAATTATGTTTTAGATTTTTTAGAAAATTGTTTAGATTCTGCTTGTTAGAATGTATTTTTTTTCCCAAGCCCATAATCATGATTTAATTTGTTGATTTGATTCACTTGATACCTGTTTGAGCTGTCTGACTCATCGATTAAATTTTTATTTTTTAGCATATTAGAGCCAAAACGCTCACTTTTTCTCTTCATATGTTTACTCTATGAGCTCGGAGATGTCCTTATAAACATTAATCTGTTACCAATAGATAGATTTCCTATCGGTTCAGGATTGATAGTTATGCTTTTTTCACTGCTTATATTGCTACCTGAGATCTCTGAACCTTGCTTCGACTAGTACTAAAAGTACTCTATCTAAATTTACTAAGTTTTGTTTCTTTCCTGCTTTTTTCGATTCGAAGAGTTAATCATTATTTGCTTGGAACAAGGCTTCCTTTTCAAAAATTTGCTACCGCTTGAGTTGGATTGCTGAGATGTCTACTTCCTCTAGGTTTTGACTGCACTCTAGGGCGTGTTTTTGATATCTCTTCCTCTCTGAAGATTTATTTCTGACATTGTTGCAATAAAACACTCTTAAATATATACTGGAAATGACTCGTGTTTTATTTTAGATTAATTCATTCATAAGAGGAGTGTCATATATCATATCTGTAAAGATCAAAGTTTTCTATATCTATCACCTTTTAAATGATTAGGATCGATACTTATTTTAGTTGTTTTTTCAAGTTTCGATTTGCCAGAAGTACCTTTTTAGAAAAGTTTTAGTTTAGCTTTTTGTTATTCGATTTATTTTTCAATCTTGTCAAGCTTATCATCTTTACTTGAACCTTTTGTTGGGATATGCAAGTTGCTGCAGCTGTTGCTTAACATAGAAAATTATAAACTTTTTTTATTGGAAACGATAAATTTGCTGAATTATTTTTAGTATTTTGCAAAGATACGTTAGTTTTCAGAAGCGTATTTAGACCGACATTCTTATATTCTTTACCTATATGTTGTCTAGAGCTCATTCAATTATTTTTTCAGTTGCAAGTTTTATTTTTTGTAATACTAAAGATCGTTTTTGGCTATACTACTAGTCCTTTCAGCTTAAGTTACTTGACTGTTCATTTTTGTAATAATCTATTTGAATTATTCTTGTTTTTTGGTTCCATCTCTGAGACATTTTTAAAGATTTTAATTATTGGATGCAAGCTAATCATTTTTTCTGATCAAATTATGTTAGTTTTCAGATTTTCTTTATAAGTCGTTTTATTTCTAGGCAACGATAGTCAAAAACTCAACATTTTTTTACTTGAACTTCATTTACCATTTTAGATTTAGCTCTCTTTTTTCTTATTAAAGTTTTAAAATGATTCCATATTCATATTCATGTTTGATTCTTTAAATTTTCAAATTGCTATTATTGATAATCGTATTTAGTTACTCTTGTGTTTTTTTTATAAATTGATAACTAATTTATTTTTGCTTGAAAACTTACCTTTATACATATTAAGCTATATTTTTTAGCTCCTTTTTAAGTGCGGATAGCTCTACTTTGAGACTAAGATAAAATTATTTTTTAAAGTCTCTGAAATTTTGATGATATTCGTCTAACTTATCTTGATATGCATTTGCGATACTAATGTTTTTAGTTTTTTATATCCTAATCTGATCCGCTAATATATTGTTTTCATCTTTGACTTGATCTAATTGTTTGTTCAGTTAAAAGTTTACTTATTACAAATATTTTTTATCTTTTGATTCTTATGAGTATTTTTGTTTAATTTTTTTAATCTTTTCTTCAGCCTATGCATTTTTATTTCTTTACTCAATAAGCTATTAATAGTTTGTTTTTTCAATAAATCTAATTTCTTAATTTTTTCTTTATTTTTCTTGTTATTCATTAAGCTTTAGATAATAAGCTTATAGTTCTTTGCGGTTCTGAGATGTATTTTTTTTAGCCTGTTAGATTACTTAAATGATTTCTTACTTGTTATTTTACTGCAGATCGATCATTATTTGTCTCTTCTATCTTAACTATTTGTCAAGTCTTTATACTTTTTCGATAAGTCTTGTTTAATTTTTGCCAATTACACTAAGTTTTTATGTTAATTATTCTTTTTCTTCAGTCATTTATATAATTTACTGACTCAATTATCTTATTTGCTTATCCTTGACCTTAACTTGATCCTTTAGACTGTTTAATATTTATTGTTATTAATCCATTTTTTGTTGCATTTTTATACATTTATTCTTACATTACATAAATTTGGCTTACAAAATGACCTTTTCCTCATAAATTCTATTCTCTTGCTTTTTGCTTTCCTTAAGCTCCTTTTAAAGCTGATTTTTTACACTCTATATTTAACTTTTTTATATTTTAAGATAAGCTTATCTTTAATTGTATTAATTTTATATTATATCTTCTTAAAACTTAGTCTCATTTAAGTGCTTTTTTAGCTATCTGAAATTTCTTTTTTATTATTATAAAAGTTTATTGAGTCTTTGTTTTTCTTATTAAAAGATGGCTGCCTCTTATCTCATGTTCTTTTGTAGCTAATTTAGTTGTCTTTTATAAGTTACTATATTATCCTAGTAAGATGCAATAATTTTTAAATTCTACGATAGAGTCGTTTAGTGTTTATTGATTAGTTAATTCTTCTGTTTTTAATGTATTTACATAAATTATTCATTACTTTTGTTTGCCATCCTTTTACTTTATTACTTAATCCCTCTGAGCTATTTCTAGTGACTCATATGCATTTTTTTTATCTACTAAGTCATCTTAAATATGCATTTTTCATGTTATAGATTAGTCTAGTTAAATTCTCTTTATTTACTTGTGATTTCAACACTAAGTTTGTTTATTTACTTCTCAAGTTATATATTCTTTTTTGTTATTTAGCTTAATCTATTCAGTATTTATATTGTTTACTATTTTTAATTTCTATTTATACTCATATTTTTATTATTTTCATTATTTTTTAGTTAATCCAAATATTCTTTCAGATTTTAGATTTGTTTGCTAAGCTTTTTTTGCTATTTATGAGATATTTCAAGTTTTTCTTTGATAAAATTATTCTATGATTAAATTCTATTAGTATTGACTTCAAGTATTTTATTTTAGTTTCGTAATAAGTTCAATTAATTTTGAAGCTTTTAATTGTAGTATGTCAGACTTGTATATTTACTTTAGGTCTATCTTACTTTTTTCTAGTCTTTTATTTTTTTTTCAATAATATCTGATTACTGAGTTGTTATTTTTTGTTTTTAGTTCTAACTTTATTTTACGTAATTTTTGAATTCTTGAGTAATTTTTTCAGATTTTTTTGTTTATTAATTTATTTTAGTTTTTAGTTTTAGTACTTCTCTTTCGAGGACATCTTTTTCATGAAGAACTATCTACTATTTTTTAATAGATTGCTATTGAACATCTCTGAGCTGGTTTTTAATTTACTAGTTCTATTTTAGCAACATACTTTCTATTTTTTTAACTGTTTTTTGTTCCCGTAGGCTGATTTCTACTAATTGTTTTTAAATAGATTATTTTTCTCTTTTTAAATCATCAAATTTCTTAGTCATATGCAGCTCATCTAAATCTTTTTTCTATTTAATTGTCTCCAAAGAAGTGGAAGATGATTTTTGTAGAAAACTGATGATATTTGCTTGTTATTCTATCATTTTTTAGCGATCAGCCATATACACCTATGCAAAAAGCTCATTGATTCTAAGCAACAGAAACTATTTATTCTAGAGGATTTTAAGAGTCTGAACAGCCTCGTCTTAGAGACATGCATGAAGGATATTACGATAAGCTTGGTTAAGAAACTACGAATATGTCTTGTAGTTGCTCATATGATTTAAATAAATTTCTAAATTATATACACATGTGGTAGTATTCAAATTTAACTAATAAAATTATTGTCGTCTATAATGAAAGGCGTTACTATATTATAATCGTTAAAAAATTAAATCAGTTTAGTTTAGAAACTGTTATTAATTAATTTTTAATTAGAAAATGAGTCTGCATTCTTTCTCTCTACGTGAATTCAGCTAGTCTTTATAGTAAACGTCTAAGGTAAAGTCTCGCTTAGCTCCGTTTATCAGTTAGATCTAAAATTACAACATGTAAACTTGTTTTTATGTAGGGATTGCCTAATGCAAATATTCGGCTAGCTTCATCATTACAGCATCAATAACCTAGAAGATGTTTCGAAAAGATTTAACTCATTAGTTGCGCTTAAATTAATGCTAGATACTTGTCTGTATCCAGTCATTTTAATGGCTGAAGTATATTTCCATCCACTTCTAAGCAGAATCGCTACGTATCAGCTACACTTGCCTTAAAATCAAAGAGGAATTGATTTTTTCTTGAGTCAAGGTTGCACTAAAAATTAAGTTAATAAAAAACTAGGGTATAACTATGTGCGCTTGGGTTGCTAAATAGTTAACGTTTTTTCTTTTGTCAAACCGAATATGATGTTTAAAACATAAGAGCTTCCAATTTAATCAGAATTCGTCAAAATTATGGAATCTATGAAGGCAAAATAATGGAAATAGTATGAAAATTTTGCCTTCTATTCGGAAAATCCGTTTAAAATGAGATCTCTTTTTCTTTAAAATTTATAAAAATTTTAAACTCATCAGGTTAAATATGAGAAGATGATTGAAATTTACATAGATGATTTGATAAGAAAAGATTTGAATCTAAAAACACTTGACTTTCGCAAAATATTTTAATACGGAGAGATTATAGCTTGTAGTTGTGGCCTTTAGGTCATCAAGAAACTGCTAAAATAATCATAAGTTAGCATGGTGTGCAAAGCTGTAAACTTTTTGACCTAGTTTGTCAAATGGGGCTTCTATCCTGCTTTTTATTTGATATAAACCTAAAAAATAATTGATGATTTGATAGACAT
>Ga0169931_10006100_pt1 | contig 18241 bp, 14 predicted proteins | sample Kivu_15m_20L_FD_129675 | JGI IMG/M metagenome (GOLD analysis project Ga0169931, IMG submission 129675) | Freshwater microbial communities from Lake Kivu, Western Province, Rwanda to study Microbial Dark Matter (Phase II) - Kivu_15m_20L... | ecosystem: Environmental > Aquatic > Freshwater > Lake... | reverse complement strand
GAGCATCGACACCACCCGATAGCGACCGAAGGAGCGCGGTGTGTTGTCCTGATAGGCTGCGGTTGGCTCGACCGGAAACGGATCGGTTGGCTGTAGGGTTGGCTCGTCGAGGCCCGAGTTCGCAACTGGGGGATTCGCAGGCAGAATCGTAGGGTCGTCGTTACCGGGTTGCTGGGACATAGCGCAAAAGTCCGAGACAGATAGTGAAGGTTCTTTCGAGCCTCGATTCTAGCATCCGGAGAAGAGGCTTGCATTGGTTGCTTGCAACTGGTGTAAGTTCGCAAGGTAGTGTGCGAAATCACAGGGTTTGATGAGAAAGTGTGCCTGCAATCAACTGATCCGCTCTCCTGCCTGACTAGACCTTACTTGGGGATTCCAGATGGACTCAGGGCTACGCGGAAGCCGCGTTGGGAGAGAGCTAGGACACGCATTGCTCGCTACTGTTAAGGCAGGAAATGCTAGCAATAAGGCCTAATCTTATTCCCGGCCATGAATCCGTTGGTCAGCGACCGGAGGACCGGACGTGTTCCGATGCGGGTGATTGGGCCAATTGTCCGGCTTTGATTAGGCCCCCCTGCAGCACGGCGATGAAACGGTCGCGGTGTTCCAAAATGCTAATGTCCCCGACGACATCTGCGTCGACGACGAGAACGTCGGCGAGTTTCCCGACTTGCAGGGTGCCAAACTCATCGGATCTGCCCATGATTTCCGCTCCAGTTCTGGTCGCGCATCCGATCGTTTCCATGGGTGAGAAGCCTACGTAATTCACAAAGAAAGATAGTTCCTTGGCATAGTCGCCATGCGGATTCCACCCAAATCCGTAATCTCCTCCCATCCCGAGTCGTCCACCCGCCCTCAAGATCATCCTCGCGCTCTCGCATCCTCCATCAAGCGTTTCTTGATGTCCGGCGATTACCGCAGGTGGCAATCCAAACTCAGGACCTCGCTGGATACTCATGAGTTCAAAGTAAAGGGCAGGTACCACAGGTACATCGCGAGAGAGGAGTAAATCGAGTGCCTCTTGGTCCATAAACGTGCCATGCTCGATGGTGTCGTACCCAGCACGAAGTGCGTTTTTGATCCCTTCGTTGGCACGGCAGTGGCCGGTTACTTTCATGCCGTGATTATGGGCGGTAGCAACTACCGCGTGCATTTCATCAAAGGTCATGCATAGCGTATGATGATCGTTGACATCGGGGGATGCGGCATCGCCGGTTGGATACGTTTTCACCCACTCGACTCCATCCTTGACCAGTTTGCGCACTGCGGCCCGGGCTTCGTCGGCACCGTTGATCAATAGCACAAGCCCTTCCATACCGATCTTTCGGAAATCTGGATTCCAATCCATCAAGCCACCTACGCCACAAATCTCACGACCGCTCGCGGCGAGACGCGGACCAGGGGTGATGTCGTTTTCGATCGCTTGCTTGAGCCAAACATCGATATTGAACAGGCTTCCTCCGCTTCGCGCCGCTGTGTAGCCGCATTCGAGCGCCAGCTTGGCATTAGCAGCAGCCAGGAGTGTGACATACTCAACGGGGTATTTGATATCGAGATCTTCCAATGCGGCGACATTAAAATAGGTAGCGTGAAAATGAGCTTCGACCAATCCCGGCATGATCGTCCCTCCGCGAGCGTCGATGCGCAGCACTTGATCGGGCGATAAATGAGCGAGCGAGGGTGCCGCATCGACTTCGCCTACATAGGTGATGCGTCCCTTCTCAGCGATCAGACAACCATTTCGGATCGGCGGCGAATCGTCACCGGTGATCAATGTTCCGTTGGTAATGCAAAGCGTGTCCGTTGCGGTCTTCATGATCGTTTGCCTTGTGAAAAATCGGTTGAACAGGGTGGATGTTGCACCTAACGCAATGGATAAACCCTCCTGGATTCCAATTGCGATCCCTAGGAATCTAAGAAAGTGTGGACGCAATTGCAAACGTCCTGAGCACGCAGCCAGTGCAGATTGTGGCCGGAACTCCTAAAAAGTATGGGAACAGGGTCAGCAAGCAATGCACATAAGCGTTCCGTGTCGCTGGCCGTGAGCATTCCTCCAGCGTGTTCGTCAGCTTGCAAGACAAGTGTCGGTTGCTTCACTTGAGCGGCTGCCTCGTGCCAAGACCACCCCTCAAGCCATTGTCCATGGATCACCGGCTCGATGACTTCGGGCCGCATCATCATGACGCAAGCTGCCATGAATCGAAGCGAGGAAGCATCGCGCTGATCGCCCATCCGATAAGACTTGCTCGTGACTGGATCGGTCAAAATGATATCGGCGAGCATCCCAACTTGGCGGCTCCGATCCGCAGTTATGAAAGACTCGTCATTGCGAAGGCGATGAACTTGTGTGAAGTGGCTCATCCAAATCGTCTGCACCATTCGCTGGCCCATCGTGTCGAAGGGGGGATCCTCAAGAATGACGCGCGATACCCGTTTCGGGCGTGCTGCAGCGACTTGCAATGCAACCATTGCCCCTAGGGAGTGGCCGTAAAGTGCGAACGAATCCGCGGGGAATTCATCGACCCATTCGACCACCGCATCCGCGTAGTTCCGGACCAGATAGCCGCGAGGGTTCGGTTCGCTCTGGCCGTGTCCAGGCAGATCTAAAAGCGTCAGTGAATAACGCGATTGGAGTGATGGAATCAAAGGAGTGAATGTTTGCCAGCGCCGAGTTAGTCCGTGAATCAAGACCAATTCAGCGGCGTCTCGGGGGCGTTTTTCTTGATGGAGACGCATGGGCTTAGATCTTTGCCCCAGCGCCCTTAGTGAACGCCATGAACGCGGACTCAAGATTGATCTCTTCCGCAGCGAACTTGCTGAAGAAAATTCCACGCTGAATCAATTCGCTGGCGAGAGCCGAGTAGTCGACTACGTTGGGTTTGAGCGTAACTCGGACGAGATCGCTCGCGATTTGTACCGAGTCGACGATATTCTGATCCTGTAGGGTCTTCGCAGCTGCATCGAGCTGGCTGGCCTGAATGGGTTGAATCAGGACCACCGTATTGGGCTGCACCTGCTTGATGATCGTAGCGACATCGTTGCTGGCGATCATTTTCCCTGCATCGATGATCCCCACTTTGTTGCACACGTCAGCCAACTCCGGAAGAATGTGACTGCTGACGATGATAGTCTTTCCCATCGCTCCGAGTCGCCGCATCAAAGCTCGCATTTCGATACGAGCTCGCGGATCCAGGCCGCTCAGGGGCTCGTCGAGCAACAACACGGCGGGATCATGCAGGAGGGTTCGGGCTAATCCAAGTCTCTGTGTTTGACCGCGGGAGAGAGTGTTGGCATAGGCGTCTCGCTTGAAGTCCAAGTCGACGATATCGAGCATCTCATTGCATCGCTTGCGTCTGAGCTGTGGACCGATCTTGTACGCAGCAGCGAAAAACTCGAGATACTCGATGACGGTCATGTCATCGTAAACGCCGAAGAAGTCAGGCATGTAGCCAACCATTCTGCGAATCTCTTTGGGATGAGTATAGATCGAGTAATCGCAGACATAAGCTTCACCTTCGGTAGGTTCAAGCAGCGTTGCGATGATTCGCATCGTAGTTGTCTTGCCCGCACCATTGGGTCCGATAAACCCGAACAGATCTCCCTGTCCCAAATCGAGATCGATATCTCGAATGGCGTACATGTCATCATATTTTTTGGTGAGCTTGATCGTTTTGATCACGGTGGGAAATCCATCAGGGACGGACGGGAATGGGGTACAGACGCTCTGGAGATGTCGAAGGGTTGTTTATCTTTACTTTGAAGCATAGCCGCACGGCGGTGATCTGGCGGCCCCCGATGGCTTGCACGGGTACTTGATCCCGACGCGAAGTCCAATTGCTGACAGGCTCCGATATAAATCCGAAGACGACCGCCCGCTCGAGTTTCAACAAATCGGAGCATTCCAAGCTGGACAAGTAGCGGTTGGTCAGTCCCGTGTAAGGCGTCCCCCCTGAGGAACTATGGAAGCTGAGCAGTTCAGCAAGACGGTTGATGTTGGTCGTATCGTTTGGGTTCCAAGCGACACCGACTTCCTCTCCGGCGATGAACGCACGGCGTTGCAGGCGACGGGTGATGTCCTTGGGTATGGTTGTCGCGATAGGAATCTGCTCACCGGGTCGAATCCGCGCAGGGATGGAGTAGGCACGACCGGCGAAATAAAGGGTTGCATCGAGTAGGTCAACCGACAGGGGATTGATGCAGGATCCTTGCAGCAAGTCATCTTTCCCGGAAATCGTCGACAGATTATTTCCACCCAAGGCAATATCGATCGATTCCGTCCAATGGCTGACCAGAGCCTTCGTCCCGGCTGCGGGGAAACCTACTCCGATCAACTCGCTAGAAGTTGCTGTCGGCGAACACAAGACTTCGTAGGTGGGTAACCCTAGTTGCGTGGTTACGTTGGAGTCGAATCCGCCGAGCCCTTTACCAGGCTGCCCCTGCCAGTCGACGCGATTGGGCTGAGGCTTTGAGCCAGGGTCTTGCGTTGGAGACAGCGATCGGTGATGCGCCTGAAAATCATAAACCCCACGTCTCCCCGCATAATAGCGCATGAACGACCGACCATTAAGGGTTCTGGTTTCGTCATTCCAATCGATGACCTCGAGAGCATTGATCGTCGGCATATTGGGCTTCCATGACCGAGCAAGCATGGCGCTACCAAACATCGTTGCTAACGAAGCAGCTAAGAGAGTCCACCAAGTCCAACGCGGTCGCTTCCACCAACGGGATACTACGAAATAATCGAAGGGCCCAATGACAAGAGCCAGCAGACACGCAATCAGAACCAACTGACCGAGATTCCCTAACTGCAGTTTTGGAAAGTTGTCGAGCATGGCATTGAGCTGACCGGACAATTCGTCGAAGTTTCGGAAGACTTGGCGATTGGTATCTTTTTCGCTCTTCTCCCAGCTTTCCCTCAGCAGATACTTTACGAACGGACCTCTCGTTTCCCAGGCCAACAGTTGGGGGGAGTCGATTTCAGTCGCGATCCAAAGAACACTCCCCATGCCATAGGCCCAATTCGCGATGAATGGAAACTTGATTCGATCGCTGGTCAACGTCCCAACCTCGACTCTCCCCTGCTGGAGCCTGACGAGGGAACAGGTAAGCGGCGACAACTGCTGCTGGGATCCCATCAGGGATTCCACCGGCCCTGTTTCGCAATCCGTTGCAGTCCCAATCAGTTCTCCGGGAATCATAGTGGCTAATTCGGGATGCTTTGCTAAGGGCATCGCATGCTCTCCCCAACTCAAAACAAGTTGCCCACCTCGCTGCGTCCAGGATTCGATCGCTTGACGCTGCGATTCCTGAATGCCCGTGTTGATCTCAAGGCTGCTCGAGCAGAATACAAGGACATCGATACCCGCGTATGCGTCAGCGTGAGAAGGCAACTCTTGCAGGCGCGTGAGTTCAGACACCGAGAATTCTCCCCACGCATTTCCAACCGATCTCATAGCGATCTGATTCAATCGCAACTCTCGTCCGATGCCGACAATCCAAGGTTGATCTGAAGGGATGGCGAGCCCTCGTTCCTCATCGTTGATCGTTCTGTCCAATAAAACTTTCTTTGCACGGTCCTCGATTCGGATTCGGATCGGTCGATTTCCTCGCCCATGCCTTGCAATTACCTCGACCATGGCCGAGACATCACCTCCTTGGGTATCGAAAGCCCAGGACGGATCGCGGTAAATAACGGGGACTCCTTCGCCATCGACACTTTGGATTGACACAAGACCCGAGACAGGCGAGGCCGACTTGATTTCCAGCAAGTGACGCGTCGGAAATCCGACTTTCCAGATGCCATTCAAACCCGATGAAATTTTGCATTCGATCGGTTGGTCACTCTGTCCCAAAGCGACAGATGGCCACCAGATCAAGGCAGCCATCATCAGAAAAAAAATCGGAAACGGCGATGCAAGCCGTGTCATCGACAAGTCAATACCTTAATCCAATCGCTTGACGCGGATGTTGCGGAAGTAAACCTTGCTTCCCGGGTCGTGGGCTTGGAGAGCAAACGTTCCTTCGTCGAGCTTGCGAGTGAAATCGCTGCCAGCCTTCTGATCATCAGGTTCAACGTACTCGACCTGCGTCTTGCCATTGACCTTGAGAGTGATCTTCTTGCCGACAACAATGATCTCCTGCAGATACCATTCGTTGTCCTTGGCGGCAGGTTCTAAGACGTCTTTGACCGCATAGAGGCTACTGGTCTTTCGGGGATCCGATTTGTAGGACAGATTGACCTGGCATTCGAAGCCATACTTTGGCCAGCCCGAATCCTGATACCGGGTGTGAAAGTAGATCCCCGCATTGCTGTTGGGTTCGGTCATCACTTCGGCCTTGAAATGAAAGTTCTTGAAGGGCTTGTCGTCCCCGACATAGAAGATGTGACTACGTTCGCCTTGGCAAACGAGCATCCCATCCTTGACCGCCCAACTCGTCTGGTTCTCGTTGACTTTCCAACCGTTCATCGACTTGCCGTCGAAGAGACTGACAAACCCGGTTTCATCGGCAGTCTTGGTGGAATCCTGGGCCAGCGATGGCAATGCAGCTACGCATGCCATGAAAAGTACACAACCAATTCGTAACAACATGAGAGGTTCTTTCGTTGAGAAGTAAGTTACTTGCCTTTGACATCACCGCCTGGCAACATCCCGGCTTTGATCCGTTCTCCGAAGGTCTTGTCCTGCCCGTTGGCTTTTTCGCCTTCGACTTTCTTAAGAATCTCTTCCACTTCTTTGCGAACCTTGTCCGGCTCATCCTTGAATCGCTTGGGTGGGAAGGTCTTCTTCAAGAGTCCTGCATCTTCCAGTGCTTCGCCGTAGGGGTTGTGCTTTTTCTTGTTCTCGCCATCGATGTGGCAGACGTTGCACTTGGCTTCACCGGCAAGTTTCTTGAACTCCTCATTGTCGCTCGAATCGACATAAACCTTGACCCAGGTTTCGCTAAACTCCTTGATTGCAAAAGCGTTTGGTGTAGCGCACGAAGCAATCAATCCAACAGCGGCGTAGGTTAGCAACTTTCTCATTGCAGCATGATTCTCCAAGTACGAGGCGGGATTGGGAATCCGTTCAACAGGACGAATTTACCCAACAGATGATTGGCGATCGGCCTACATCTGCCTTGATTAAAATACGACGGCGTAACACTGTCAAACCAAGGAATGCCCCGCGCCCGCAGAATTAGTAAACTAAATGGTGAATGGGAGGGTTATCGGACGAAAAATGACACCGTAGTAAGCTAACTCAACGGTCCTTTTCCAAATCCCTCTTCAGCGTTGTGCCGAGGCAATCGCGCCGATGATGAATAAGACCCAGGCGATCCCCCAAACCACGGTAAAGATCCCACCCATCACGATTCCAATCCAAGCGTGTACGCTTCCTTTGACCGATGGGTTCGCGGCTCGCTTTCGCAGCCCCATGATGCCGAGAATGAAGGCGGGAATCCCTAGGAACAGCCCGATGCATGGGAACATCGAAAAAAGTCCGAGGTAGTAGGCGATGAGTGCGGGTGCATTCTTGTAGGGGATCAGGCCTCCGGTTGCATCGCCATCGGACGGGGCTTGGTGGTACTGTATGTTTGGTTGCGGTGCCTGATATGGGTTTTCTCCGAACGAGTTGTCATTTGGAAACGTAGACATGTTTTGTGGTATTCGATAAGGATTAGAAACGACGACTAAGTCAACAACTCCTTGAGTTTAACTGAGCCGAAAGATAGATTGCCAGTCCCCGCGAACAATGTAGCCGAGAAATCTGGAAAGAAGAGCAATTTGTTGGATTTACCTAGCTCATGATCCGTCCCATAACTCCGCTGATGAGTCTCTTCACAGAAACCCTAGCCGCGTTCGGTGCTGCAGCGATTGTCCTGGTATCGGTGATCGTCTTCCTCACCCTTTTCTACCGCGCTCTGGCTTGGATCTCATCGATCGGTTCTAAATCGGAGGCGGTCTCCGTACGAGGGGTTTTGTCCAAGAGGGCTCTTGCGAACGTACATGTAGCTATGGATCCGACCGGACTGCCATCGTTTATCGTTCGACGGGATTCCGTGCTGAATGATCGGTCGTTCCAAGCAGATGCTCCGAGAAGTATTCGTGCATGCGGCGTTGGCCGTATGCACCTCCGATACCGTGACCGCCATTGGGTACGACCAGCAAGTCAAACGATTTATCGGCGCGGATGAGTGCATCGACCAAGCGCATGGTCGACTCGGGCGGAACATTCGTATCCATTTCGCCGACGATCAGGAGTAACTTCCCGCCGAGTCGCCCGGCGTTATCGATGTTTGAAGACTCCGCATAATGAGCGTCTACAGGGTAACCCATCCACTGTTCGTTCCAGGAAGCTTTGTCCATCCGATTGTCATGGCACCCGCATGCCGCGACAGCGACCTTATAGAATTCAGGATGAAACAGGACCGCTCCGGCTGCATTCTGTCCACCTGCCGATACTCCGTAGATGCCGACGCGCGAGAGATCTATTTCAGGATACTTGGCCGCTGCTGCGCGCATCCATGCGATCCGATCGGGAAAGCCCGCATCCTTGAGATTGTGCCAACATACATCATGAAAGGCTTTGGAACGATTGGCTGTCCCCATGCCGTCGATTTTCACGACGATGAAACCGAGGCTTGTGAGGGATTCGTAAAGGGACGATGGTTGAAAGCTCTTCGGTACATAGGAACTCTGGGGCCCAGCGTAGATGTCCTCGATGATCGGATACTTGCGATTGGGGTCAAAGTCCTTGGGACGGCAGATGATTCCCCATATCTCGGTTTGCCCATCGCGACCGACCGCGGAGAACACCTCGGGAGGACGCCAACGAGTTTGTTGCAGCGATGCGATATCTGATGTTTCTAGGTCGCAAACCTTCTTCCCATCGGATACTCGCCGCAATTGATTCACCGGAGCCATGTCTACTCGCGAAAACGTCGCTACCACATATTGGCGATCCGGTGACCATTGAACGGTATGGTTCCCGTTCTCCTCTGTGAGCCAAGTCCAATCCTCGCTGTCCAGATCTGCGGTCGCGTAGTGAATATGATAGGGATCCTGGCCCTCGCGCCCTGAGACGCTGACGGCGATCCGACGAGCTTGCTCATCCACCCACTCAATGCCGCGCACCACGGTTCCCGATGGCGTCAGAACACGTTTTTCCTGTCCTGTCGAAGCATCGATCAGAATCAATTGACGCCAACCGTATTTTTCGGTCGCAAAAATGATTTCGTTGGATTTCTCGAGCCATTGGGTTTTTGGGACCGAATGATTCTCTGTATGCATGGTCCAGATAAAGGTGTCCGACAGTTCGTCAATGATGTTGCGGACCATTCCGTCGCGAATTCGAATCTCGATCAATCGAAAGCGACCGTGACCACGATCTACCTGTTGGTATGTGAAACTCGCTCCATCGGCGTCGAATCGGAGTTCTGGCTGGAGCCACTCATGTTCGAAGCGATCAACCAAAGGCTTGAACTGCCGAGCCTCCTCGACATGGAACAGATTCAATTCGTACGATGGGAATGGGTCCCCTGGGAGCACATACGGTCGGCTTTCGAGTTTGGCTCGCCCACCTTCGGGAGGACTGGAACGAATCCAATGGACGGGAAGCTTTTCTACCTGACTGATCCGAAATGCAATCAGCACGCTCGAATCTGGGGACCAGGAAAGAAGCCCGTAGGGATCTTCCTCCGTTCCATCGTTGCTGACTCGTATTTTCATCTGCGACTCTCTGCGCATCGCAACGATATTGTGATCTTCGACCCAGGCTCTCCATTCTCCATTGGGAGATACGGTTTCTGCCGAGCTAGGTTGATTTGAAGAGCGGCGGCGACCAGTGGCTTCCGCTCGAGGCGACCTAGGATTGGTTCCCTGATCCTCGATCGGGCGACCATCGAGTGCGACGGTGGATGGCGTGTCTTGGGCCGTAACTCGACCGAGAACCTTGCCGCTCTCGTCGACGATCAACCAGCGGTGTCCGCCGAACGTATGTTGGTCGCGCGATGCACCCGCTGCGATCTTTCCGTAACTTCGTTTGTTGCCGTCTCCTTCGAGCCAAAAAATCTCTACGGACTTATCTGACTTGTTCTGGAACGTAATCGCGGATTCCTCCCCTCTGGTCGCTCCGAAACGACGAGATTTGCTTGCGGTGTCAGTATTCTGAAGAGATTCATGCCTGGCTTTGTCGAGTAGAGAAAGCTGAAGCGTAGAAGGATTCCAACGATACGATTCTCTCTGCCCTATGAGCACAAGCGCGTCTTCACCGTCGGTGTAATGAAGCCGTTCGAATGGCAGTCGCATCGGGTCGATCTCTGTTTCTAGGCGATCCTCTCCTCGAGCCATGTCCTCCAGGGCCTGCGCGACGAGTTTTTGATCCATCGCGATTTTACGAATCGATTTCTCCGCATCGACATGGATGAATTCCCGTTTTCCATCGGGTAGGTCATTGCGATACCAAAAACAATTGGTCGAACCGATCCAATGGGGTTCGACGCGGTGTTTGAAGATTTTAGGTCCCGGCGAGGATTGCTGTGCATTTCGCTGTGGCGATGAATTGGTATGGTTTTGAGGAGCAGCCCACGTCGATATCGCGAAACACAAAGAGAAAAAAGAGATGACGATGGTTGTGAAGAGACGTTGCATCATGGTTCTTTGGGTGGAGACTCTTTCTTGTTTCCTTCGAGTCGCGTTTGCGACTTCTCTACAAATCCGGTCATTTCCTGATTGCCATTGTAGAGGCTGACGATTCCCTCCCAAATCTTGCGAGCACCTAGAACATCTCCCTTGCTGTACAGTTCATCGGCTTCGGTCAACTTGTCTTGAAGAAATCGCTTCAATTCCTCAACGCTCGGGGGGTTCGACTCAAGCACTTCAATCTGCCTACGAGCGAGATTGACAAAGGCTCGCTCCTTCGTTTCATCTTTGAGGAGTTTGACAATTCCTTGGTACTTATCCAGAGCGGTAACGCGATCTCCAAAGCGTTCAAATCGGAGAGCTTCCGCATATTTGCGTTCTCCTTCGCTACCCGGTTCTCGTCCTATCCGCATGTTGCGTCGCATCCGCTCTTCGGCATTATGCATTTCGATTCTGTCGAGTTGTTCCTGAGCCCAGGCAGCGTGCTCGCCATTGGGAAACTTCTCTAGCATCGGTTGCAAATACTTGTCCCTAGCATCGTTCCAGCGAACGTCATTGTCGGTTCCCAGCAACGACTCGGCGCGGGATCGCATTTGAGATTCATTGAGTGGCCAGAGAAGAAACGCAATGACCCCGATGATTGCGACTAGGGCTGCGACTAAGACGATGGGCCGTTCCCAAAAAGAGGCAGTTGTTTCCGCGTTTTCTTCGTCGGCATCACGGCTTCGGCTTTTCTTCTTTTTGATTCCGAGCACTCGCTCCGCTTCCGCTCGATCCGCGTTGAGTTGCAAGGGACTGAATCCAGAGACAGCGTATTCGACGACACCGATTCCTTCGCTCGCGCGACGCTGGGCTTCTCGCAGTGCCATCGCCGCTGCAGCGGCGGTGTAGGGTCTTCGGAGCGGGTCGCGATGGAGCATCTGTTCGACAATTGCGCATAACCAGACCGGACAGTCGAACACCATGGTCGCTACGCCCGGCAAGGGAGTCTCGGTGATGGCGTGCCTTAGGATCGATGCGGACTCGCCGTGGAAGGGTGGCTGGCCGGTCAAACTCCAATACATCGTTGCCCCGAGCGAGTACAGGTCCCATGCGACCTCCGGCCTCGCTTTGTCCGCAAACGACTCCGGCGGCATAGTAGCCAAGTGAGAAAGGGAGGGAGGTATGTGACTGGCGAATTCGAATCGCAAATCGTTGAGCTTGAAGGTCTCACCCGCATCGCAGATCAGAACCTTGTCTGGACGGATGCGAGTGTGGATGATCCCTTGTGCGTGAATAACCTGAAGAGCATCGCACAATTGCAATCCCATCTGCAGCACGGATTCCCAGGGAAGGCGTTGGCGTCGCTGCAGGGCATCCGCAAGGGACTCGCCATCGATCATTTCGTAGACGATGTAGGCATCTTTGCCATCGAAACCGCCACCGTAACAGCGGACCAAATGCGCATTGCGTATCGCCTTCAGTCGATCGAGATGTTTCGTGAATTCCGTTTTCGCTTCCGGAGTCAGACCCAGGGCGAGCGGGAACAGTCGCACCGCCAACTGGATCCGCTGTTGCAGATGTATGGCACGGAACAGATTTGATTGCGGCCCACCGAGAGGAGCTTCGAGAGCTAGCTGTCCGATCCGAGAGCGAGCCATAGAGCCTACCCTATTCCGTGCATTGGCCCGCAAACTTTAGAGAGTTGTATACGGCATCGCGGACGGCTTCGTTCTCGATGCGATCGGCGACTTCCAATTCTCGGGAAACCGTTGCGAAGGGACGGCGGTCCACGACGGTTGCACCGCGCGTTATCGTACCTAACTCCTCGATCTCTAAGGCATGGGCTTCACAACCAAACAGTTCAGGTTCGGTCAGGTAGACAACTCCTACGGCTCCCTGGAGCGGGATCGATTCCTGCGCGCGATGCTGGCGATACGCGCGGAATAACTGTGGCAGCATCGCGTGGAGCAATTCCCCCACCCGAGAATGCTTGGATGGAATTTGAGTGAGCATATTCAAATCGAACGTGACCTGATTGGTCACATCGATCGGAATCAATGTCTTGGTTGTCGGCGATTGGATAACGTGGGCAGCGCTGCTCGGATCGAAATGCATGTTGAATTCAGCCGCCGCGGTCACGTCACCGATGCCTGATGGAGCACCGCCGAGGATGATCAATTGATCGACCAAACCGATGACGCTCGGATCTCGCTGAAATGCGCGAGCGACCCCGGTCAAGGGTCCCATGCACAAGATCGAAACCTCTTCCGGGTCCGCTTTGAGCCGATCGATGATCAGTTTATCGCTATTCATCAAGTGCTGACGCTGGGGACGGACCAACCCGACATTCCCCAAACCATCCGGACCATGAAGCAAACGCCCATCATTGACGGGAGCATCATCCGGGTCCAACCCAACACCCAGTCGAGGCAGACGCGGCGGGTCGAGTTTGTCGAGCAAAGCGGATACGTTTTGACATGCCTGATCCGCTTCGACAGTACCCGAGCAGGTGGTGACGGCCACTACTTCGAGCCTAGGATCAAACAGTGCCATAATCAAGCCGATTGCGTCATCGATACCCGGATCGCAATCTATAATGACTTTTCTCGCCATATCCACTCAAATATTAGGGTTCCATGCAACCGCCGGGCAATTACGTGTTGTACGTTACACACGCGTCGATTGCTAGACACTTACCCCCTGAACCGCTGCAACATGCTCGAGGAATTCATTGCCATCGCCGAGTCTCGGCAAGATTTGAGCGTCGGCCAGATGGAGCAGGCCATTGTTTGGATGCTGGCAGGGCGGGTGGGGGATGATGAGATCGGCAGATTGCTGCTGGCGTTGCGAGCAAAGGGAGAGTCGGTTTCGGAGTTGGTAGGTGCTGCTCGCGGGATGCGTCTGATGATGACTCCCATACGAACCAGACACACAGGCCTTTTGGATACTTGCGGTACCGGCGGCGATGGAGGACGGACATTCAATATCTCGACGGCAGCGGCAATCGTTGCTGCCGCAGCGGGAGCGCCTACCGCAAAACATGGAAACCGTCGCATCACCAGTGCAACCGGTTCGGCCGACGTTTTATCCGCATTGGGAGTTGCGATCGAAGCCGAGCGTGGACAGGTCGAAGCGTGTTTGGATTCGTTAGGATTATGTTTCTGCTTCGCGCCGATGCTCCACCCAGCTATGAAACACGTAGCCGCTGTTCGAAGGCAGCTTGCTGTACCCACTCTGTTCAATTATCTGGGACCATTATGCAACCCTGCCGGCGCGCAATTTCAGATCATTGGTACGGGAAACGAACCTTTGCAAACCAAACTCGCTGCGGCACTGGTGCAACTCCCTGTTCAAGCGGCTATTGTCGTTCGCGGTGAAGATGGGATGGACGAAGTCTCTCTGGCGGCCGAAACACAAGTACTGCACATTCAGCATGGAATGACGACACAAATGCGGTGGAGTCCGAAAAGCTTTGGCCTTCCGACTATTCGCAATGAGGACCTAGTGGTCGACGGACCGGAGTCGAGCGCTCAAGTCATCCGTGGAATCCTGGCTGGAGATCGCGGTCCAGCTCGCGATATCGTGCTAGCCAACGTTGCGGCGGGACTCTGGGTATGTGAGAAGACCCACTCCTTGATCGACGGCGTTGCCAAAGCCGCCGCGTCTATCGACTCTGGAGCCGCCCTCGCGAAATTACAGGGTCTAATCGAGTTTTCTCAAGCAGTCCCAAAACTTGAACTTGACCACCCGAAAGAATGAGATGCGCCGCACTAGCTCTTTGAAAGATCGTCCCTCATGATCGTCGCCACCCATCTTCGGAAACAGTTCGTGGTGCGAGGTAAGCCATTGGTGGCCGTCAATGGCATCAGCTTCCATGTGAAGGAGGGAGAAGTTTACGGCTTGCTCGGGCCCAACGGAGCGGGCAAAACTACGACGATTCGCATGGTTATGGGGCTACTTGAGCCCGACGAAGGCTATGTCGAAATCGGGGGGATGCGAACCGATCAGCACGCATCGATGATTCGCAAAGAGTTGGGACTGATATCTACCAACGATGGGGTTTACCCTTGGCTAAGTGTCCGCGAGATGCTCCTGTACTTCGCGGACCTTTATGCCGTGGAGGTGCCGATCGCAAAAGAGCGACTCGAGGAACTGGCCGGCTTGTTGGGAATCCGCGACTTTCTCGATCAGCGATGCAGCACCCTTAGCACCGGGCAAAAGCAGCGAGTTACCCTCGCTCGTGGTTTGATGCACGACCCACCTGTGATGTTGCTCGATGAACCAACACGAGGGCTCGATGTGGTTGGAAGCCAAACGGTTTTTGAATTCATCGACTTCCTGAAGAAGCGAGGCAAGTCGGTTCTTTTATCAACCCATCGACTCGATGAAGCGGAACGGGTTTGCGACCGTTTCGGACTGTTGCACCATGGCACCATCCGATACGAAGGGACTCTCTCGGACTTGCGAGCCCTGACCGGCAAAGAACATTTGGTGGATATGTTTATCGATTTGATCCAAAGCGACCGAACACAGGCACCTATCTCCAGCAGCATGGGAGCCGCTTAGTGCAGGAATATTTTTCCAATGGACGGTTGGGGCGGTTGTGTCTCAAGGAGCTTCGCGAAAGCCTCCGAGATCGCCGAACGATCGCAACGCTTTTCTTGATGCCGATTTTGGTTTATCCATTGCTCAGCATGGCCATGCAACGGCTGATCGTAGGGAGCGTTCGCGGGACGTCCGAAAAGCAGGAATATCTGATCGGTGTTGCTGACGAAGATACAGCGCAAATTGTCAACAACTCCATTCGGGAAACACAGCGAGCTATCAACGCAGGAGTTCGTCCCTCGATCGACATCGTTCGTAGCCAATCATCCTCCAGCAAAAAACTCGACTCAGCAGGCGCCGACAGCGACAATGCCGATGGCGACAATGCCGATTCCAATCAGCGAGATGATCTGCAGGCTTTATTCCGACTCGCGATGCCCGAGAGAACCAGCACCAGTGAAGCATTGAAAGACGGGATACTGGATCTCGCAGTCATTCAAGCAAAGCAAACGGATGTGCCGCTGAGAGATGGCCAATCGATCCCTGTGTTTGAGTTCGAGCTTCAATTCCGCGAGGGGGATCTTAAGAGCGAGGGAGCGATGCTCGAATTTCGCAAGGCGATGCAGTTGGTAAACGACTACCAGGCAGCCATGATTCGCGGTCCAGCGTTGCCAGCGGCGGTGCAACTGAAGGCTACTTCGATCGGCACGCGTCTCGATCCAACGGCATCGCTCGCAGGGGTTTTACCACTGGTTCTCATCCTGATGACTATCACCGGCGCAGTCTATCCCGCCATCGATTTAACTGCCGGGGAACGCGAACGAGGCACCATGGAAGCGATGATCGCCACCCCGGCTCCGAGATTCGTTTTGCTACTCAGCAAGTACGTTGCAGTCGTCACGGTTGCTGTATTGACGGCCTTGGCCAATCTGCTCGCGAGTTGGATCACGTTGTCGATTGGTGGATTGGGGCGAGCATTGCTTGGGGAACAGGGCTTCTCGATTTTCGCGCTGCTCCAGATTTTGCCCCTGCTTGTGATTTTCGCAGCGTTCTTCAGCGCAATCCTGCTGGCGATGTGTTCGTTTGCACGAAGTTTCAAGGAGGCTCAGGCCTATCTCATTCCGGTCATGTTGGTGTCCCTTGCGCCAGCGTTGGTCACGCTCATGCCCAATATCGAGTTCTCGACATGGTTGGGTGTGGTGCCGCTGGTAAACATTCTGCTCTTGTCTCGAGATATCATGACCGGCAGTCCGGCTCCGTTGCCAGCCTTTGCCGCAGTGTTTTCCACGTTGATCTATGCCGCAGCAGCCCTGGTGGTCGCATCCCGTTTGTTTGGGGCCGAGTCAGCTACAGCGGGTTCGCAGGAAAGTTTATCCGACTTGTTGCAACGTCCCCGCAAAGCAAGGGCTCTTCCCGACTTGGGAGAACTCGCGATTTATCTCGCTATCCTATTCCCATTCTTCTTCATCGTCACCAATCTCACTGGGCAATGGGTCACTGAGATCGTGCCGCGAATGTGGTGCAATGCACTCGTGCTGCTCTTGTTGTTCTTGATCGCGCCCGTGTTGTTCGTTTGGTATCGAAGGCTTAGCTTTCGCAATACGTTTCTCTTGGACTTCGGCGCATCGAGTTGTTCGAAATCTGGACGCTTTGGGATGCTGAGCCAACTCGGTTGGTTGATTTCGTCTGTGCTCTTGGGGCTAGGATTATGGGTCATAGCGTTTGAATTGTTCAAGGTGTTGAGCGACCTTGGGTTCGGGGCGTTATCGTTGGAGCGGTCGGAATCGCTGGACGCATTGAAGAAACAGATTCGTGACATTCCATTCTGGATGTTTCTGTTGACCTCTGCTTTGGTGCCCGCCATAGCGGAGGAATTCTTCTTTCGGGGGTTTGTTCTGTCAGCATTTCGCCATCGTTTGTCGGCGGTTTGGTCGATTGCATTGAGCGCCCTGATTTTTGGGGTTTTTCATGTGATCAGCGGGAGTGTTCTATCGATCGAGCGATTTTTCCCTACTCTCTTGTTGGGTTTCGCCCTTGGGTTGTTGGCGGTTCGCACTGGCCGACTTTGGCCTGGAATTTTCACGCACGCAATTCACAATGGATTGATGTTCTGGCTGACTCGATTCGAAGAGCACGAATTGGAAGGCTGGTTTGGCAAGGGCAACCAGCACTTTCCGGTACTTTGGATCGCGGCCAGTGCGGTAGTCGTCGTTGTCGCGATTTTGCTTTTGTGGTTTTCTTCGTTGGATCGGTCGCATGAAAACGTTTCTTAAGGTCTTCCTCGCGCTCGCGATCCTAGGCGGTCTTTTGGCCGCTGCGTACCGGCCTTTCATGGCCTATTGGGAGGCGCGTAACAAAATCGAATGGCGCACTCAAACCGTGGAAGAGGGCCAGATCATTCAGTCTGTCAACTCTACCGGCAAGGTTGAACCGGTCAAACGAGTGAGCGTTGGGGCCACCGTAAGCGGTCCGATCAACGAACTGTTCGTCGATTTCAACAGCAAAGTGACCAAGGGTCAATTGATGGCTCGAATCGACCCCAGGCTGTATAAGTCAGGTGTTGAACGGGACAAGGCAATCCTCAAGACGCGGGAAGCCGAGGTCGCCCGAGCTAACGCAATGCTTCAGCAAGCAACCAACGACGAACGTCGCGGCGGGGAATTGAGCCGCAGCACCGATGCTTTTATCTCCGAAGCGGAACTCGACCAATTCAAATTCCAACGCATGATGCGCGCTGCCGAACTGCAGGTCTCGCAAACCAATGTCGAACAGGCGCGGGCCCAACTCGATAACTCCGAAGCGAACCTTACGTACACGGAAATCGTCGCCCCTTGCGATGGGATCGTCATCGATAAGAAAATCGATGTGGGGCAAACCCTCGCAGCACAATTCCAAACGCCGGAGATGTTTGTTGTGGCACCCGAGATGGATCGACGCATGCACATATACGCCTCGGTAGACGAAGCCGATATCGGATGGATTCGACGTGCACAGGAGTCAGGTCAAACCGTTCGCTTCACCGTCGATGCGTATCCCGATGAGTTGTTCGATCAAGGTAAGATCGTGCAGGTTCGGCTCAGCAGCAAAGAAGAG
>Ga0169931_10006099_pt1 | contig 18245 bp, 10 predicted proteins | sample Kivu_15m_20L_FD_129675 | JGI IMG/M metagenome (GOLD analysis project Ga0169931, IMG submission 129675) | Freshwater microbial communities from Lake Kivu, Western Province, Rwanda to study Microbial Dark Matter (Phase II) - Kivu_15m_20L... | ecosystem: Environmental > Aquatic > Freshwater > Lake... | reverse complement strand
TTTTTTTAATTGATTTTCTAAATTTTCGATTCGATAATTTGCTGATTTCAAATTTTCATCGCTTGTTTTTAATTTTTCTTTTAGTTGCAAATAAGCATTTTTGAATTTTTCTATTTTGTTTTTTAATAAGTTCAATTTCTCCTTGGATTCTTTCAAATCAGAGTTTAATTTATCAACTGTTTTTTGTAACTGATCTTCGGGTTTGAAGGGATTTTTGTTTTGTTTAATTTTTACATCTGCACATGATTGATAATTGGACTTTATTAAATTAAAATCTAATTTCGGAATTCCTTCTTGAATGCTATTTTGTCCATTCTTTTTATTAGGGTTTATTTTTTTATTGTAAACAGAAACATTCGATTTAATTTTATCAGGAAATTTTAAAGATGGGGAATCTAAATTCAAACAATCATCGTCATCATCAGAGACTTGCATATCGCCTTCACTTAGTAGGGATTCATTAAGATTGTTAAAATTAAATTTATTCTTTTGAATGCTCTCTAGGACATTACTGTTATCCATATTTAAAATCTCTTTCTCAGTTCTTTTTTCTTTTTCTTTCAATAGTTTTTCTAATTTTTCAGTTTTTATTTTTTCTGCGTTTAGAAGTTTAGAAATTTTAGCCAAGAGTTCTCTAGCAGCTGTCAGTTCATTGTTAAGCTCTAAAGTATTCTTAGTAGGTTCATAAAGAAAAAAGTCTTTTTTATTGAAAGAAGAATTACCCTTGATTGAGTCTTTCCTAATTAATTTTATTTCTGACTCTTTTTCTAAAAGTTTATATTTAAGTAAAAAAATTTCTTCTTTTGATTTCTCTAATTCTTCACTGTTTTTAAGAGAAAATTCCTCGAATAAATTTTGAAATTTTAAGATATTCAATTCTAAATGTCTATTTTCTTCTATAAGTTTTTCATTAGATTCTAAATATTTCTTATTTTCAATTTGGTAATTATTCAAAATTTTTATTTCTTCTGATTTGGCTGAATTAGAGGTTATATAAGTAAATAGCAAATCTTTATTTATTTTAAGAGTCATTTTCACATCTTCAATTTCGTTTCGTAGTTGTTTATTTTCTTTCATGTAAAAATTAATTTTATCTGCATATTCACTAATTAGTTTTTTGTAAGTACTGATGTCATTTGATTTCATTTGAAAAATAATTTGTAATGAATAAATATGATTATAAATATTTATAGTTGTAACCACAATTTCATAAAATAATTTTTTTAAGCTTTTTTATTAAAATTAATAGAATAATATCACCTATAAAACATGAACTATATTTCCTAGTATTTTATTAATTACAAATTAGAATAATTAAATAATAAATTCTGTTAAAATTGTGATAGGGATGCGAAATAAAATGTAAAATTTGGAAAGGCAACATTCAATAGTTATTAATATTAATATCTGGTAATTCAATAAATGTTTTAGAACAGTCGTCTCTTTCTTTCAACATATTTCCACAAGTCTTCAAGTTTATACTCGGGTATAAAAGTGTGGTCATTTCTACTTTTTTGTCTTTATTTTTGTATTTTAATTTCACTATTTTTTGCTCGGGATCATTAGGATTACTTTTGACTTCACTGATATAACAAGGGATCCATGAAGAAATACCTCCATTATTATCAGGTTTGAAGTCACATTTTTCTTTTTCTTTAGGTGTCCAAACATCTGAATTAAGTCCATAAGAAACTTCTTCATTATATTTAATGTTTTCTAGTTGTGTTTTTAAAAAATAATCTCTAACGCATAATTTAAAACAAGAATAATTTAGAACATTTTCTCTGATACTCACCATTTCGTTGCATCTCTTTTTACAATAATAATGTGAGGTTTGACATTTTTCAAAGTTTGCCATATCGTGTACCTTACAATATTTCTTTCTTTGAGTTTGTGTGTTTTCATTTAAAAGAGTTTCAAAAGATCTTCGATTTTTTTCATCTTTAGCATTGTTATTATTCTTATTAGGTTCATAATTATCTACGTAAATTCCATTTATGTAAAAATCATTATTTCCATCAGACGCAAATCCAAGGCTTCCTCTTTGTATATCATTATCTACTAAATCAAAAACTAATTGATTGTTTCTAAGATCACCTATTTGTAAAAATACTTGAAATTTGTCGTGAAAAATTAAAAGTGTAAAAGTATACCAAATTTTAGGATTTACAGATATGTTAGTATTTGAGAGTATTGTGGATTTTCCATCCATTTTCTTGATTAAACATAATTTAAATGATCCTATATTATTCAGACGTAAATGATAATAATTATTATCGTCTTTGTATCTGAAAATTATTCCTATAGGTGATAAATCTATGAAGTATAAGGACATGACGTAAATTGAGTTTACAACATCGGAATTTTTAAGTAGTAAAATAGTTCCGTATGATGAAGGAGTTTGTGATTTTGTTTTATGTGCTTGATGCATAAGAAATTTAGAAGAGGTTTGAATATTAGGAGGGGTCTTTACATACTCCCACTTAGAAGGATAATTATTTGCTTCTAAATTGTCAAATATTTCCCAATTTGTTGTTATGAATTCACTTTGATATTCTTCCTTAAATTTCATATATAAATTATTATTCGCATTTATAAATTTGATTGATTTAACATAAGAATCTCTTTCTTTAGAATCTATACCAAATGCTTTAAGTCCGAAGTATAATTTTTGACCAGCTTCTATGACAAATTGAACCTCCCCTCCTCTATCGTTCATGGCACCTGCATGTATAGCTGACTGACATATAGAGGAATCACCAGAGTAAAGATTACTACCGAACACATTGTGAGCTATCTTAGAACAATTGCTTGGGCATTTTACCAAATACTTGGTGCCTAAAGTACCAGAAAATTCCTTGAGATTACCAGTAGTTTCACACTCCACAGAAATTACATCGGGTGCTTCTTGAATGTTAAAAGAATAATCACATTTATCTATTGAAGTAGATTGGACACCGTATTGATTAGTACCCTGGTAAAAAGACATTCCAGGTAATGCACTAACTAAAATCATTTTCGGCTGTCCTATTTTCATAATACCGGAATGTATTCCTGAAACGCATATTGATGAATCGAAAGAATACACAATCGTGCCATAAATTAAATCTTTTTGACAACCACTTGGACATTTAACTCTTTGTTGATCCCCTACTTTTATTTTACCATTAAATAATTCTCTTGCAGTTGTTGTACATTTTACTTCAACATATGGATTTAAATTTTTTGTGTTTTCTCCTCTTAAAGCACTTCCAACTGTTGTTAAGACAGTTAATTCTCCGTTTACTAGGTAAGTAATAGCCTCTGTTGGAGGTTTAGGACTACCCGGGTAGCCTGGTATTGGTTGATTGGCACATGAAGAAACACATTCTCTATTATCCAATGTTAGATATTTCGGAGTTTTTACTTTATCTGGTTTGATAAAACCTGTAGTGAAAATCTTTTTGTTACCATGTGGTCCTAGAGCCTCATTGAAGAATGCAATGAAATAAATTTTCCCGCAAAAGTAGTCAGAGTTATATTCTGAGCTTTTACCGACACTTATTTTAGGTTTGAAATGCAGATTGAAATATGTACTTACATCATTGATTTTGTCTCCATCTAAATAGAAGGATATCTTTACCCCATCATAGGCTATGCTAATATGTGAATCATAATTTATTGGAATGTAAATGCCGCTTTTATATACTATTTTTCCACACTTTATATCAATTATTAATTCTGAATTGGGATCGACTGTTATCGACATACCTTCACATCCACCTATAGAGAAAATTGTTTGACTCAATTTTTCTTTGAAGTCTTGCATTTTAATTTTAAAGTATATAGTAAAAGTTTTTTGATCCAGTAATTGTTTTGCAGAATCAATTAAAAAAAGATCAACAAATACCGAAGCACCATCAAATGTAAATTCATTACTAGGTAGAGTCCACTCATATAATGCTTTGATGTCATTGTCTGCATCAGTATGAGTTTCTAAAAAGCTACTATAAAAATGTGAACTTTTCATGTAGACAATATGTGAATAGTTAGAAAATCCATTTTCATTTCCTACTTCAAGAAAACTCGCATTATTATACATAGATATTAATTTTGTAAAAGCTGAATTGGGTGCTGCAATAGTGAAGGAAACTTTCGAATAATTCGATTCTAATGAAGAAATGTTCCTTAGAGAATAACTATAGTACTTGTTCTGCCCATAAGCTTTAATTAGGGCGAAATTTCCACCATCATTAGTGATTACGCCTGAGTGGATTGCCGCTCTACATATAGATGAATCGATTGTATAAACCCCTGTTCCTATTAGAGAAAAATTTGTATTCATACAATCCGAAGGACAGTTCACGAAGAAAATCGAGCCAGGATCACCTCTGAAGAATAAATTTTTAGCAGTTGAATCACATTTTGCATTATATGTAGGAGGCATTGGTAATTTTCGTATCAAAGGGTTTAACACCTTAGGCTTTTTTATATTCTGACTTTTGCCTGAAGAATCACCAAAACCCTCGCATTTTATAACAACATTATTAAACTGTGTACAAGAAACTGTGTTACCACTAGATTTACATTCCTTAATGCTTTTTTCATGTCCACTGCATATTACTTCAGTCAATTTTATTGGCAAATTAAAATCTCCACATAAATTGTTGCCTAAAACGTTCATGCACATGTTATTTGAATCTGGTTGACCGTACATAGATCCGTCAAGATAACCCATTTGTTTACAAGCCACCTGTGCTGCTTTATCATTAAATTTAGAGTTGCAGATAGAACCCCAAGAGCCTTTGAGAATTTCAAGTCTACCTATTCCAGTTGTTGTAGGGTTATTAGATGAATCCATCAGTCTGAGAGTATTCGTATCGTATGTGACATATTCCTCTGAGTCGACATTTCCGCATTCAATAAGAGTGTCATATTGATGGGTGCAAAATGATTTGTCAGCCAGTTTTTTATAGCAATCCATTATTGATTCCTCGTTACCTTGACAACTTAGATTAGAGAAAAATATTGGGGCTGAGGTAACTCCGCAATAATTTACACCTTCATAATTTGCGCAAAATCCTCTTCCAGTAGTTTCTGAAGGATTTAAAAATTTTCCTTCTTTATAACCTATTTGCTTGCAAATTGTCCTTGCAGCTGAATTGTCTAATCCAACAGCACATACTGTTCCCCATATCCCTTGGTACCTAATATCCAATCTACCTTTGAAGGAAGTTTTACCTTCTGGATCTAATATTCTTACATCCTGTGCGACCATATCAATATTGTCTACTCTCGCTACTGAATAACTTCTCTTTGATTGTCCTCCTCCTTCAGCTGGAATACCGAATCTATAATTTAAATTTATTTAGAAAATAATATACATTTTTTGTCCTCCTGAATAAGATGGTAAACCTTTAAAAATATTAACAGATATAATTCCTCCATAATAAGACATAGCTCTATCGACTATTGCACTTATGCATATAGGGGACTCTTCAGGATGAATACTCAATCCTATTGTTTTTTGAGGCTCTCTCATACAGTCGTGAGGACATGATACAAGAAACATTAAATAGTTTACATTACTTGTTCCATAAGAAGGCCCAAAATTTTCATTGTCTTTTAAATAATCAGTGCATGACAATTTTATTATTCTTTGCTGATCATTCCTATCTAAAAGTGAGTTCGAAGCATCATCTGACTCATCTGAATCACTATCAGAATCTGGATTCTTTAATTTTATTGTCAATCCCTTTTCTAAAGAAGCTACTATGGAATTACCCAAATTTTTAAATACTTTTTCTACAGATTCACCTAAACTATTAATTTTCTTGACAATTATTTCTTCTGGTCTCCACATATCATCACCATTAAGATATAAAGAAATTGCATATAGATTTCCTACGTCTAAAGTTGAAATAGTGCTTTGGACTAAAGATCCAGTAGGAAATCCTCTATCTGTTAATAATTTCTTTGGAGACTTTTTAGAATTACCCCATAGCACAATATACACTGGAAGAGTCGTACCTGAATTATCTAGGGAGCTTGTTTTAACTGTTACATCATAATTCTCCATGTTGGTCACAGTTAATTCAGTTTGGCAATTTCTAGGACACTGTAAAGGCTCCCTACATTCGAATGTCCAATAATTCATTTCAGATTCAATTCTAATTGTACTACAACCATAACTATCATTTCCTGCTACACGTAACTTAATGCTTTGTAAATTTCCTACATCTTCAGCGAATATTCTGATTTTTTCTAGAGATCCTAGTTTAAAACCATTTTGAGAGAGAGTATATTCAGAAGAAACTGATTCAGTTCCGATGAAGGAAATTGATACTTTCAATCTATTTCAATTAATTTGATTATTTTACGTTGTATCTGAACCTGGTAAATTGCTTGTCGAGACGTATACATAATATTCCTTTTTTTTGGTTGTGTTAACTATACCTTGTTTGCAGTAACCCCAGTTGTAGCCTCCGTTATTCGGATTAAGAATAAAAGATGGGTCATTTATAGTTGGTTTTGTCCAACACCAAGGCTATATTCTTTATTTTATATATTTACTCTCGATGAATGTATCTCAATCTCGTTTATAGACTTGTTTACTTCAAATAAGGAAAAAATAAAAATAAATTGAAATAAGCAATTATAAAACTTCATGTTTAATTTTTTATTTGATAAAATAATTTATATAAATTACTAAGGTATAGAATATAAAATACGATTTACTAATCTCAAAAGTTCCTCTTTGAAATAAAACATCTTATTTAAAATTCCAATAAAAGATATGTTATTTTTAAAAATAAATTTATCTTAAATTTAAAATCATAGTAATATTATTTATATCACCTTCATAAAATAAAATTTTATGGCATTCAAAAATTGTATATTTTAATCAATTTACTAAAAACATTAATTTTTTTATTTAAATGTAACAGCATTTATAAACCGAAAAACAATAAAATACCAAATATAATTTTTTATTTTAACATGTAAAATTTAATTAAAATAAACACTATACAATTTAATTAATTTCAAATTAAATATTTATTTAGTAATAAAATGATAGAACAAACAAACAAAGTTGAATGCGAAAGCAAATGCGTTTTAGAACTATACGAAGATTGTGCAAGAGGTTTATATCCTAACATAAAAAAGGTTTTAGAAGATAAAGATTTTTCAAGTAAAACATTGGATTCGGCTATAAGGAGATGTATGAGGAATAATAAGCGAGAAAGAAGAGAATATTACGATTGCATGACGTTGCTTTTACAATACGTGGACGTAAATTATAAAAATCAGAATGAAGATAATTCAACAATTTTTATGGTAGCTTGCAATAGAGGAGATTTACCCTTAATAGAGTTGATTGTCGGAACTGACTTCACTCATCACCAAAATTTTCCGAATCAAAAACTGGATTTGAGCGCAAAAGATAATAACAACAAGAATTTTTTGCATTATTTAATTAATAAAGATAATCAGGAAGAAGATGTAGTTGAAATAGTTGATTTTATTACAAACAGCCATAATAGCAGCCTAAATTTAAAGAATGAAATTCCAGAATTAATTGAGAGCGAAGACAATACTTCTATAATTAGACGCGATATTAACCAAATAGATACATATAAAAATAATAAACAAAATCCTGCCCCATATACCCCTCTTAACATCACTAATGAATTAAATGTGGAGGATAAAGACGGCTTTACTCCTCTAGCTTATTCAGTCCTGGCTGGATGGTTTAAATTATCAAAAAAATTTATACAGTTGAGATCTAAGACAAAGATTAACATTCCCTCTAATAATAATTTATTACATCTAGCTGTTTACAGCTCAAATTTAAACTCCCTACGTTTGATCCTGAAAGAATCCACATATGAAGAATTCAAACAGAAGAATAAAGAAGGCTTGACGCCAAGCGAGTTAGCTAAGAAAAAGGATTTAAATTATTTCTCTAAAATTATAGACAACTATGAAGAAAATTATTATAATCCTAGCTTTCTAAACTTGTTCGGAGACAAAAACACTATTCACCTAAATGATATCCTGGAAAAATTTTCAAAAGAAGAATTCAACGAGACATTGTTTCTTCTTAAGCAGTTGGAAATAAACCAAAGCATCGGATCTTTTAATTTAAAAAATAAAAATATGAAATGGAATAGATTTTTAACTGAATACCACCTGAAGCTTAAGAATTATAATAGGAGCGAAAATCGAAGCGAAAAAAAATTCGAAATTTCTCCTGAGTGTATACTTTCAAAGTTTATAGAAAACAAAGGGAGTATGCAGACTCAAAAACAATCAATTTTTCCAGAATTTAAAAATTTTTTTGATTTGATAAAAATGAACGAATTGAGCATTGACGGTGAAATCGCTTCAATTGATATAATCATTTTCAATAAAGGATTATTTTATTACAAGATGGGAGATTTTGTGATGACTATAAGAATATTCTTAGACTACCTAAAAAACATTTTGCCTCATAACGATTCGATGTATTATAAATGGATCATTTATGTTAATATCACTTTTATATTGATAGAATTATTTATTGTTCTTAAATACACAAAGTTTGTTAATTTCATTATCGAACATATGGAAGAATTTCTTTTTACGAACATTAGACTAAAAAAAGACGATACCTTCACAGCAGACATGATAAAAATAGTGAATTATCTTAATGAAAGGGAAGTTATTCAAAAATTTACCCCTACTTGGGATGAATCTTTTTGTTTGATAAATCTATTAAAAGCGATGAAGAATATATATGAAGTCAAGTTAGACGAAGCTAAAATTTATTTGAGGGATTTTAAAAAACTTTATAAAAACTGTGTATACAAGGAGGATTTGAAAATATTCAAAACACTTTATAAATTTGATCTATGCCTGAAAATTAAAATGTTTTATTACGAAAATAGCTTTAGTAAATGTTTTAAAAAGTTGAATAAAATTTATCAAATAACTAAAATCGAACAGATAAATATAATAATTAACAACACAAGAATAGATGAGAGATTTAATCAAAACGAGTATATTTTATTTTATTTGAACACTATCGGTATAATAACTTTGAAGCAAAAGAAATTTTTGATTTCTGAAATATTTTTCAAATCTTGCATCGCTCAATATAAAAAAGTTTATTCAATGATTGAAAGAAAAGAAGAGAATTTTTCAATAAAACTAGACTATATCTTTTACGTTAAATTTAATTTAGGACTTTGCTATTTCTATCAAAAAAAATTTGACAAGGCACACGGTATTTTTAGAGAACTTCTAAAAAATAAAATAATGAAGTCAAATATATTCATATGGTATCGTCTTGGTTTGTGCTATTTAGAAATTGAACTCGCAGAGATACGAATTCAGAAAGCAAACAAATGCAAAAACGATATAACCTCAAAATTAAATGGATATACAGTAAATTCGACAATTAATACTGTAAATACTAAGGAAATTGACCAATCTGACAATTATGAATATCTAATGGATGATGGGGCTGTGAATCTCAACTTTATTGATGAAGATGACACTCCTCTGCCAACTAACGCTAAGAGGATTGTTCTACTTAATAATTCTTCAACAGTCATCTCTAAAAAGAGAATAGTAGAGGCGATAAGATGTTTCAAACAGGTACTTCTCCTTGCTAAGGAAAACATAAATTCCAATTCCAAAATAAATGACAAAAATGAAATAAGTGAAATTTATAATTTCTATTACGATAAAAAGTCTGCCTACATGGATAACAAAAATGACGATCCTTTCGAAAAGACATCTCCAAAAATAAAATCGCTTCCTCAATTGATTGTATCTAATTATCTTAACTTAATTTTTTGTTTATGTCTAACTGAAAATTGGACAGAAATTTTGTTCTATTGCAATCAATTTGAAAAATCTGAATTCTACAAAAAAGACAAGGATCTAATATATAAAATAGACAATTTTAAAATTCAAGCTTACATAATTTTAAAATATGAAAATAAAGCGTTGGAATTAATTAAAAATAATTTCATATCGCTTAACACTGGAAACAACGAATTCAAAGGTTATTTCTACAATTGTAGTAATAACACAACACACTGTGATGTTTCTTATAAAATTGCATTAAACGTAAACCTAGCTAAAATACATTATCACAACGGCAATATCACTGAAGCTGACAAATGCCTTGAGAACATACTTGCTAGTCTATCTAATCATTTACACATTCCATCTTTTGTATTAAATTTGATGATTTATTCTAATTTGATCAAAGGAAACACTGTAGCCGCTTTGAATTTGATAAAATATCGAAAGATTGGCTTTATAATCAATTTCAAGGGAATCAAATAGAATATTAAAAATAGATAAAAAGTTAAAAATTTAAGAATTTTATAAAAAAATTAAAAAATTATTTATTATTTAACATTTAAGTATTTTTAATATTTTAATCTAAATAATTTTAAGTAATATAAATAAAATGACAACTGAAGGAAAATTGATCAATATAAAAAATGGGAATAGCTATTTAATTCAGAATTATGGTAATAACGGTACAAGACGTAAATCGATTAAAATTACAGCAAATATCAATGCGATAAGTGAGATAGATATGGAGGCTAAAATTAAAAATAATAAATATTTAGTCTCCATAGAAGAAGACGAAAAGGATAACTCATTGAAGTTCAAGAAGAAAAAAGAGATCATATCATACACATCCAATAGAGACACATTGTTTATTCCGCATTTAGAGAAATCTAAACAACAGGTAGATATTAGTGATAAAATTACTGAGAAAAAATTACCAATACCTGTTTCTGATTTAGCTATCCAGTCTGATCCTATAAATTATACAAATCAGGAGAAATCTTTCATTCCTCAAAAAATTGGAAAAGACATTGGAGTACAAATTGAAGATGGTGATCTTTTTAATTTTGATAATGACGTCCAGCCCCTTTTGATAGTTTTATGTGGTAAGGTTCTCGAACAGGCGCTGCAAGAACTGCATGAAGAAGATGAAATAAAAAATTTGAGGGAAATGAAACAAATTTACGTGAAGAAATTTCATGAGGAGAAACTCAGAATGAAAAATATTGAAAAAATTGAAATTAAACTGAAGAAAGATAATGACGCATTAAAAAAGTTGAAAATGATTGAAAAAATAACCAAAATTAATACACAACAAAAATTATTTACAAGATCATTTGCAAAACATTACTTGACTAATTTAACTAGATCAAGTATGGAAGATTTAAATAAGAAAGCAATTTTTGTTGACTATAATAAAGCGTTGTTGAAGAACAAACTAAATGAAGAACTTTTTGTAGGCATGGAGAAACATATTTCTTTTGAAAAAGATATTTCAATCATGTGGAAAAATATTCCCACAATTTTACAATCAGAATATTTATCAACACATAGAAAGAAATTAGAAGATAATCAAAGGATGCTTCAAATAAAAAAAGAAAAAGAAGAAAAAGAGAAAAAAGAAGAAGAAGAAAGAAAGAGAATAGAAGAAAAAGAAACAAAAGAAAGAAGAAGGATTCGAGCAATAAGAAGAATGAAAGAGTCTATTAGAAAGAATATATTTGGAATGGCTATTAGCAAGAATGACTATCATTTGGAGGAAATTTCTGAAATTGATAATTTTGAAGAGGAAGGTCCTTTCAGTAACATATATAAATGTTAAATCTTTAAAGTCGGAATTTATGGAGGATTAATTGGAAGTTTAATTATTACACTGTCTTTATTCAAGAAATACATTATCCCTTATGAGAATATGTATGCTATAGAAACAGTAAATTTTAATAAAAATAATTTTTAATGAAATTTTTTTAGATTTCTGAAATAATAGGACTTTATCTAGCAGAAGGTGGAAAGATCAGTGTATTTATCGACAACTCTGTAGAATCCAAAATTAAAGAAATTTTAGATAGAGATGACATTAATATTAACAATCTAAAGTCCTACTCCGATTTAGACTTAGAAGATTGGGTAAAATATTTATATACTAATTGTTTATGATAATAGACAAATATATCAAAATCAATTTCTGATCTTCATCTTAATACGGATTACTTAATGAAGGATCTTTTTGAAAGATATTCCAATTTAGTCAATCCTGATTTTTATCCGTTAATAATTAAAGCCTTATGCAATTTTTCTGAAAAAGGAGCATTTTTAGAAAAGATAAATTTTATTTTTAAGAACAATTATTTTACCAATTTCGATAACAATATTATAAAGTATCAAGCAATATGCAAACTTGAAATGGATGATAATTTTGAAGAAGTATTAGAAACTACAAACTTTATAAAAGATCAAAAGAAGAGAATAAAAGTACCTGAATTTGAAGAAGATGTTAGGATTTCGAGGTACTTCCAAAAAACAGCTGATCACAATATATTAATATATGATAAAAATGCTGAATTTATTATTCGAAACAAATTACTAGAAATTTGTTTAAGAACTATACCTAATGAATTGGATACAAAACAAGCTTACATTTTATTCAACAAATATTATGAAGATTTAATTTCCAATGCATATTCAAGGATCTTTAAAGAAATGCAAATATTTGAATATTTAAATAGTGACATATCACAGCATTAAAAATTAAATTTATAAAATTAAATAATTATATTTTATTAATGACTTTTTATTTAATAAAAATTTTAATTTAAATAAATGTTATCCTCATTATACTCTTGTATTATACTTTCTTTATCGACCATACCATCTATTTTTTCCAAAAATATAACACTGCGTGAGATCTCTTATGATCCGTCTTATAATAATTCTACGGAGAAATTTTTTGAACCTTTTTTTAAGAACGTAATTGTTGTAAATAAATTTAGACAGGACATCAACCGCGAGGCCAATACTTAAATATAGGGAGGTGCTAAGCCATCTCTCGAATGCCTTGTTAAAAACTCTTCTATTATGTCGGTTTTTAGAAACCATTAAGAACCTCAAAATTTCCTTTACTCTTTTATTTTTATTTAGCTTTAATCTAAATTTCCAAAAAATTTGAATGAATGTGAGCTTTCTATATTTAGTATATTTTAGGAAAATATTTTTGAAAATCCTTTTGGTCAAAACTGATTTGATGTTATTTATTAGTTGGATGTATTGATTGTTTTCTTGATTATCTGATTCATAGTCTTTGGCCATGAAAAATTCATAAAATGTGATTTTTATGATTTTCATTGCTCGTAATAAGTGATTTAAAAATGATTTTCTAAACATTTTAAAAAGTTTCTTTTTTGACATCATCATCTTTTTGTATTTTGATTTTATTACCTTCAATTTCAAAAACTTCTGTATTATGACTACACTGTCTATAGACTTCATAAATTTAGCTATTCTTCTGAAATTCTGAAAATAGTTTTTGAATATTAAAGTTTCTTTTTCACATCGATTGTTTAAAATAGTAAAAAGAATATATCTCGTATAGTTCTTCTTTGCCTTCCGATAAGCAGTGTTTGCACGAACAACCGTATCGTATTGATTAAAAATCTGATTGTCTCGTCTGGCACGATATGGAGAACCTGGACGCCCAAAGTCAGAAGCGAAATTTGCGAGTTTGATGACAAACCATTTAAAAGTCATTCTGTGAGTTCTGATGAAAAGTGTCTTGAAAATATCTTCCATTTTCCTCATTTTCTTTAGGTGAATACTCCAACTAGCGTATTCATTTTGTACTGCCAGGTAGTCAACTCCCTTTTTTTCGTAATTTCTCCATGCTGTTTGTATTTTTACAACAACAAAATGAAGAGCGTTCATTTTCCTCCAGTGTTCGAAACAATCTAAACTGAAATGCATGTATTTATGATCAAATTTCGTTATCAACCTCTTTAGCTTTTTTTCTTTAAAGTTGAGATATATTTCATTAACATCTATGTCTTTCTTTAATACATAAAGAGCTCTTTCTAATGGATCTTCAAATCTTTTAAAAGTTATTGATTTGTATTTTTTGAAATATTTTTCTAAAATTTTTTTATTACTCTTGAATTTGTTATTGACAATTGCGAATAATTTTTTCCTTACACCTCTTGATTCATTGGTATAAAGATATTCTAAGTAATTTTTCTGTATTTTGAAAAGATTTTCTAAGAAATATTTCTGAGTGCTTAATTTGATTTTGTTAAAAGGATTTTTTCCCGAAGATTGTTCATTTTCTTGATTTTCGTTAAAATTGATGTAATACCTGTCTAAAAATATATTATCGCACATTTGTTTGAAAATTAGCTTCAATCTTTTAGAAACTAATGAAACTCCTCCCTCTAATGAATGAACCATAAATTGAGTAATTAAAAAATTCTTAATTTTAGCTTTTACATAAGTAGAAATTTTAACGAAAGCATCTTTTTTTAAATTATCTATAAAACCTTCTTCTTCTTCATCTCTGATTACTATTTTATCAGTAATAGTAAAATATTGTTCATTATTTCCATGTTGAAAAGTGTAGTCATTTATTAACTTATAAAGGAAAAAATTCTCCATTTTAGTAACTGCTTTAACTCTTTTGTTAAAATTCTGTAGCCTTTTTATATTATCACGAAGCACCATACATTCCCTTGTATAATTTATTTTTTCAATTAATTCTCTAAGCTTTGTATCTCTGGTTCTTACATAATCACAGCCTAACTTCATCCTTATCAAATGATTTTTTTTTAAATTGTAATCCATGAATTTTAAAATTAATTTAAGTTTTGTAAACTTGTACTTTCTTAATTTTCTGTAAGTATAAGCTTTGTATGATCTTTGTATTTTTATCAAATTAAAAATGTAATAGTTTTTCCACCCTAATCGGTAAAATAAATAGTTGAGTTTAAGATTTTCCAATAAGACTGTCATAAAATTTTCAAGATAGTTTATATAATTTAATCTATCATAATTGTGGCAAACAATTCTAAATATTTTTTTAGCAATTGATAATTGTATAAGTCTGCTGAAATTCGTAAGTTTTAATAACTTAATTTTTCTTCTATAAAAATGTTTTCTATATGTTCTCTGAATTATTATAGATTTTGCTTCCAATATCACATATAGAAGTTTGATGTCCATACTTTTTTTCATAATAGGATTTAAATGAATTTCTAAACCTTTAAGCATAAAAGGAACCTCTGGGGCCGGTTTTGCAGCAACATTGCCTGTTTTAATTGGAGCTGTAGATTTACCTCTTACACCAGGCTAAAATCAGTTATAATAATTTAGTAATAATTACCTTTGAAATATTGGTTGTTGATTTTGTCTTATTAAGAACTTTTGATATATTTCCAATATTTTTAGCTAAATTAACAGCGCTTGCTACTTTTTTGAGGGCCCAATCTGATGCTGGTGTTTTAGATTTGCTCTGAGTGTTAGCAGGTGTAACTGTTTTGACACCTTTTGCAGCTGCAGCTGCGGGTGTCTTCACGGACGTAGTAGATTTCCCTTTTAATTGAGTTGATTTGGTAGCTAATTCATCTTTGAAAGAAACTTTCTTATTTGTGGGAACAGAATTTTTAACATCTCGAATATTTACACTTTTATCAACGTTAGTTGCTTCCAATATTTCTTCAAGTATTTGATCGGTATTTTTATTTCCTGAAAGAATACTTTTTAATACATTTTCCTTAGATAGATTATTAGTAGATTTAGATGAGGCTAATCCCGTAGTGGAAGATGCTCCCTTTTTTTCAGCAACTACTTTGAAAATTGTTTTAGTTGGGACATTGTTAAGTTGATTTCCTCCAGGTTTACCTTTTGGTTTCATAACAGATGCTTCGCTGAATACGCCCATCATTTTTATTTTATTTTATTTTATTTATTAATATAAAATATTTATCCTCGGAAATCTATATTTAATATTTTGGCTTAGATTTTTGATTACAAATATATATTTTTTAGGGGGAATATTGTAAGGTTTATGATAAATTTCTCATAAGTTATTAAAATTTTTAATATAAAAATTAGCTAAATTTACTAATATTCGAGGTCAAAATTTAATTATATTAGTTATTTCAATGACCTGTTAAATTATATTTTAAATAATTAATATGATTTTTATAAATGATTTATAATTTATAAATACTTATTGAAATCCCTATTATTGTGTATAATCTGTCAATTGAAATCATTCAAATTAAATCTATTGACATTATTATTAGAAAAATTATTCATGTTATATCTTAAAATTGAATTATTATTGGGAGAATTAGACATACTTTTGGAATATGCATACTTAGGCAAGGTAGACATGGCCAACATATTTTGTTGATGCTGAATCAATTCATTTTGTGGATTATTAGGAAAGAACATAGATTTGAATGAAGAGAATGTTGGAGGACGATTAGAATGAGATGAAATATTTGAGTTATTAGAAACGTTAGAATTATAAGAAATATTAGAACTTGCAGAATGTGGAGAGCCATTTGAATAAAATGAATTATTTGAATTTGTGTCTGATGTATTAAGATTGATCTTAGGAGGAGCTTTGTTTTTTGTTGAAAAATTACTAAGTATGTTATTCCACTTAGCTATCAATTTTTTATCGGTAAATTTCTCAATGCTCTTTTTAATGTATCCAACTAATTTATTTCTGTAATATCCGTTAGATAGCCTCAATGCTTTTTGAACTACATAGTTTCCAAATGGATTTTTCATCATATCCATTACTTTAGACTTTTGACAAATCTCTTCCATAAACTTGGCTATTGTTATATCATCTCCTTTTTCTAAACACTTTTCAACTACATTACTGGAAAATTTCATAATAGATAGAGAATAAAATTGGCCATACATTTTTTGCATTATGGATATAGAATACTCTAAATCCCAGCACTCTAAAGCCATTTGAAGGCTGTAATTACCATGTTGATTCTGAAGGAGTAATGTATGGTTATCTAAAAGGATTTTCAGTATCCTTTTAGTTGTGTGAATGCTTTTCGTACAAGCGATAATTTTTTTTATAACGCATAATCCATTTGTGTGACAGGAAAGAGTGATGAAATTTTTTATAATAACTTCATATATGTCTCTAATTGATTCTTCATCAAAACAAATAATCATCTTTTCTATAACATGTGTTCCTTGGGGGTTCTATTAAAATTTAAAAATGGAAATTATACCTCGCATAGTTCAAGTACATAGGGTTTAACAGCTTGAATAAGAATTTTTCTCTCGTCCTTGGTCTTCAAATGATCGATTACTGCCTGAAGAGGGTAAGTTCCTATTGTACTGCAGCTTATCTCCACAATATGATTACTAATCTAATATTAGTCTTATAATTACCTTGAGTAAAAAGATTACTTTTTCTTTGAAATCTACAAAATCATAAAACCTTTGGCAAAAATAATTTGCATATGAATCGACCATTAGTTCATGCAAAAATTCTTGTATTTCAAAGAAAATGCAGGATATTATCTCATAATTAGTTTTATTGAGCGATTTTTGAAGAATTCTTGATCCATTCTGTGTTTTTATAATGTGGAAGAAATTTCCCTTAAGAAGGAAATAACTTTCCTCATCTATTTTTTCTATTAATTTTATTTTATTTTCTAGAATGTCTCCGAAATCCACATTTTTTACTTTATTTTTAAAAAATAAAAATTTAAATAAATACTTATCTCAGGTTGAACATCTCTATCTTGAGGTCTAAACATCATAGAGGAATCTATTGGAAAGTTGAAATTCATACTAAAATTTAATATACAAATTACTTGGAGTTCGAGTGAATTGGATTATTAATTAATTTTTCCTTTTGAACTTCATATGGATAGAAATTATTAGGAGGCGTAGGATTATTTATTTGAATTTTTGGTATATTATAGTTTACAATATTATTGAGATTTTGAGAGGTCTGATAGTTTGGTAATTTAGGTGATGGTATCAATTCGTTAGATTTGAAACTTAATGTATTTAAAGTATTAATTTTATTAGGAGCTTCCTTAATACCTTGGTTTTTAAAATTAGCATTTATAACATTGGGTCTATTTCCCTGTTTCATGGTTAAAACTTTATTTAGAGCAGGAGGTTTTTTTATTGAATTCTCGCTGAAGGGAACTGTGCTAATGCAGATCATAGGAGTCGAGGCAGGTTTGAGATCATTTACATTTACTAGATTTGATGACTCTTTGATTGAGAGTTTGTCTATTTCCTCTTCCTTAAGTAGATCGTTAATCATTGTGTTTATATTTTCTTCCATACTATCATTCTTTCTATGATTTTGATTGCTTTCATTCATTTCGTGTTGTTTTTAATAAAATTAATTTAATCAAATATATACTTTGATA
>Ga0169931_10006098_pt1 | contig 18246 bp, 26 predicted proteins | sample Kivu_15m_20L_FD_129675 | JGI IMG/M metagenome (GOLD analysis project Ga0169931, IMG submission 129675) | Freshwater microbial communities from Lake Kivu, Western Province, Rwanda to study Microbial Dark Matter (Phase II) - Kivu_15m_20L... | ecosystem: Environmental > Aquatic > Freshwater > Lake... | reverse complement strand
TAGGCGCCAAGGGAAAGTCCACGTTTTCGCGCCTAAGTCCCTAAAATGAAAGGCGATTCATGCTAAATTTGACGGCCTCCCCATGACCCGCCTCTGGTTGATCTTCGCGCAGACCGCGACCGTGTGCCTCGCGGCCCTGTTCGTGGTCGCGACCCTGAGGCCCGAATGGCTGCCCGCCAAGGGCGTGGGCAAGATCGTGCACGTGCTGCAGGCGCCGCAGCCAGCGGACCCTGCCGCGCCCGCGGCCGCGGCCGCCGGGTCCCGCGCCGACTCGTACCACGACGCGGTCATGAAGGCGATGCCGTCGGTGGTGGGCATCGTCACCTCCAAGGAAGTGCGCGCGCCGCGCAACCCCTTCCTCAGCGACCCGGCGCTGCGGCGCTTCTTCGGCGACCGTTTCGGCGACGAGGCGCAGAAAGCTATCAGCCTGGGCTCGGGCGTGATCGTCAGCGCGGCGGGCTACATCCTCACCAACAACCATGTCGTGGAGACCGCCGACGAGATCGAGGTCGCGCTGCCCGACGGCAAGAAGCTGCTCGCCAAGGTGGTCGGCAACGACCCGGACACCGACCTCGCGGTGCTGCGCGTCCAGGGCGAGAACCTGCGCGCCATTTCCTTCGGATCGTCGGAGGCCCTGCGCGTGGGCGACGTGGTGCTCGCCATCGGCAACCCCTTCGGCTTCGGCCAGACGGTGACCTCGGGCATCGTCTCGGCGCTGGGGGTCTCGGGCCTCGGGATCAACACCTTCGAGAACTTCATCCAGACCGACGCCGCGATCAACCCGGGCAACTCCGGCGGCGCGCTGGTGGACTCGCGCGGCAACCTGGTGGGCATCAACACCGCGATCTTCTCCCAGTCGGGCGGCTCCATGGGCATCGGCTTCGCCATGCCGGTGTCCACGGCGAAGATGGTGCTGGAGCAGATCATCAAGTCGGGCGCGGTGACGCGCGGCTGGATCGGGGTCGAGCTGCAGCCACTCACCCCGGCGCTCGCCGAGTCCTTCAAGCTCGCCGCGCCCGAGGGCGCCATCATCGGCGGGGTGCTGCGCAACAGCCCGGCGGACAAGGGCGGGGCGAGGCCCGGCGACGTGCTGCTCGCCATCGACGGCCGGCCGGTCGCCAACCCGCAGGGCGTGCTGGATATCCTCGCCGGAATGGAGCCCGGGCGCAACGCGACGCTCAAGGTGAGCCGCCGCGGCGAGCCCGTGGACCTGCAGATCACCATCGGGCGGCGCCCCAAGCCGCAGAGCCGGGTGGAATGAAGGAATCGGAACTCCCGCGCGACGCCGCGAGCGTGCTCAAGCTCGCGGCGCGCTCCATGTTCGACCTCTTCTCCAGCATGAGCGAGGGCATGATGCTGGTGGACCGCGCTGGGCGCGTGGTCTGGATCAACGACCAGTACAAGCGCTTGCTGCCGGCGCTGGGCTTCGCGCGCGAGGAAGACTTCGTCGGCCACCCGGTCGAGGAGGTGGTGCCCAACACGCTGATGCGCCACGTGCTGTCGGTGTACTACTTCCCGGCCGGCATCGTTGGCCAGCTGCGCGCCCGGGCGGCGCTGAAGCAATGAACGCCGTGTCGCGCTACGCCCTCTGCGAGGGCCGCGAGATCCACTACATGGAGTGGGGCGCGGGGCATGCCGAGACCGTGGTCGCCTGGCACGGCCTGGCGCGCACCGGGCGCGACATGGACGAGATCGCCGCGCACCTGAGTTCGCGCTTCCGCGTCATCTGCCCGGACACCATCGGCCGCGGCCTGTCGCAGTGGAGCCCGCAGCCCGAGAAGGAGTACTGCCTTGCCTTCTACGGCCGCCTCGCAGTGTCGCTCATGGACCAGCTGGGCGTCGGCGACGCGCACTGGCTGGGTACCTCCATGGGCGGCGCGATCGGCATCCACCTCGCCGCCGGGCCGCTCAACGGCCGCATCCGCCGCCTGGTATTGAACGACATCGGCCCGAAACTGGGCGAGGCGGCCGTCGAGCGCATCCGCACCTACGCCGGCAGCCCGGCGCAGTTCGACCGCGTCGGCGAGCTGAAGCAGTATTTCCGCGCCATCTATAAGCCCTACGGCTGGCTCTCGGACGAACAGTGGCGCCACCTGACGGAGACCTCGGTGCGGCGCACGGCCGACGGCAAGGTGACGCCGCACTACGACCCCAACATGGTGCTGCAGTTCACCCACCACCCGCGCGACTACGACCAGTGGGACGCTTGGGACCGATCGACATCCCGACCCTGTGCCTGCGCGGGGAGAGCTCGGACCTGCTGCTGCCGGAGGTGGCCGACGAGATGCGCGCGCGGGCCGAAGGCGGTGGTGGTCACGATTCCCGGCTGCGGGCACGCGCTCGCGCTCAACGTGCCCGACCAGTTCGCCCTCGTCGGGCGCTTCCTGAACGGTCGGTAAAGGCGCGGGCGCTAGGTCCGATGTAACCGATCGGTTACATCTGGACGCCCTAGGAGCCCGCCGGCGCCTTGTCCTCGGCCGCCGCCTCCGCGCCTTGGCCGACGAAGCGCGCGAGGAACAGGCCGACCTCGTAGAGCAGGCACATCGGCACCGCCAACATGAACTGCGACAGCACGTCGGGCGGGGTCACCACCGCGGCGATGACGAAGGCGCCGACGATCACGTAGGGACGCCATTCGCGCAGTTTCTCCAGCCTGACCACCCCCGAGCGCACCAGGATGATCACCGCCACCGGCATCTCGAAGGTGACGCCGAAGGCGAGGAACATCGTGATCACGAAGCCGAAGTAGGCCTCGATGTCCGGCGCCGGGGTGATCGATTTCGGCGCGAAATCGTGGATGAACGAGAACACGCTGCCGAAGACGAAGAAGTAGCAGAACGCCACCCCGAGGTAGAACAGCGCCGTGCTCGCGAACACCAGCGGCACCGCCAGCCTCTTCTCGTGCTCGTACAGGCCCGGGGCGACGAAGGCCCAGGCCTGGTACAGCACGTAGGGCAGCGCGATCATGAACGCCACCAGCGCGGTCACCTTCATCGGCACCATGAACGGCGTGATCACCCCGGTGGCGATCATGCGCGTGCCGTCGGGCAGCGCGTTCATAAGCGGCAGCGCCAGCAGGTCGTAGATCGCGCCGCCGCCGGGCCAGGCGAACAAGCCGACGAAGATCACCGCGAACACGCCCAGCGCCCGCACCAGCCGCGAGCGCAGCTCGATCAGGTGGGAAACGAACGTGTCCTGGGTACTCATGCCGACTTTGGATTTTCACCGATCGACTGCGCCGGCTGTATCGGCGCAGTCGAAACCTCAGCCTCCGGCGTCGGCAGCACGGCCGGCTCCGTCGAATCCCCGGCCGCCGATTCCGCGGCTTGATTCAACTCGGACTCGGTCTTGTTCAGTTCCGTCTGGACCGCGCTTTCAAAACCGGAAGCCGCCTGCTGCACCGTATCCCGCATCTTGCGCAGCTCGTCGAGTTCCACCTCGCGGTTGATGTCGGCCTTAACGTCGTTGACGTAGCGCTGCAGCCGCCCGGCGAGGTGGCCCAGCGTGCGCGCCACGCGCGGCAGGCGCTCGGGCCCGATCACGATCAACGCGACCAGCCCTATGACCATCAGTTCTGAGAAGCCGATGTCGAACACGGTGGTGCCCTAGAGAACAAAAAGGCGCCGCTGGGGCGCCTGTGGCAAAGCGACGGCGGCGATCAGGCCCGGGTCTCGGACTTCGCCTTGACCTCGCCCTCGACGGTCTTGCCGCTGATCTGTGCGCCCGGCCCCTGCGCGCCTTCGGCTGCCTTGTCGCCGCCCTCGCGGATGCCGTCCTTGAAGCCGCGCACCGCGCCGCCCAGGTCCGCGCCAATGTTGCGCAGCTTCTTGGTGCCGAACACCAGCATCACGATGACGAGGACGATCAGCCAGTGCCAGATGCTGAACGAGCCCATAAGTACCTCCTGTTAAGACGACGGCCCCTTCCTCGACAGCATCGAGCCAAGCGGCTCGGGCCCGCCGAGGACGTGCATGTGGACATGATACACCTCCTGATGCCCCACCCTGCCGGTGTTGATGATGTTGCGAAAACCGTCCGCGAGGCCCTCTTTCCGGGCCAGTTCGCCCGCCATCGCGAGCATTTTCCCGAGCGCCCGGTGCTGCGCCATGCCGGCTTCATACAGCGTCGGAACGTGCTCCCTTGGGATGATCAGGAAATGCACCGGCGCCTGCGGCCGCACGTCGTGGAAGGCGAGGATGTCCTCGTCCTCGTAGACCTTCTTCGCCGGGATCTCGCCGCGCACGATGCGGCAGAAAATGCAGTTCGGATCGCTCATTCCCCTGCCCCTTTAGCGTGGTTTGCGCGCCGCCTTCTCGTCCAGCCCCGCAATGCCCTCGCGCCGGTGCAGTTCCGCCAGCACGTCGCCGGGCCCAAGGCCCTTGTGTGCGAGCAGGACCAGGCTGTGGAACCACAGGTCCGCGACCTCGCGCACCAGGTGAAGGCGGTCATCGCCCTTGCCCGCGAGCACCGTCTCGGTGGCCTCCTCGCCAATCTTCTTCAGGATCGCGTCGTCGCCCCCGGCCAGCAGTTTCGACACATAGGACGTCTTCGGGTCGCCCCCCTTGCGGCCCTCGATGGTGGCGGCGATGCGTTCCAGCGTTTCGGTGATGCCCGGTTTCATTCCTTTGCGCCTTTCTTGCCGTAGATGGCGGTCGGGTCCTTCAGCACCGGGTCCGTCTCCACCCACTTGCCCTTGTCCAGCCTGCGGTAGAAGCAGCTGGCGCGCCCGGTGTGGCAGGCGATGCCGCCTACCTGCTCGACCAGCAGCAGGATGGTGTCGGCGTCGCAATCCAGCCTGAGTTCGCGCACCTTCTGCGTGAAGCCGGATTCCTCGCCCTTGTGCCAGAGCCGGGCGCGCGAGCGGGACCAGTAGACCGCCTCGCCGATCTCTGCGGTTTTCGCCAGCGCCTCGCGATTCATCCAGGCGAGCGTCAGCACGCGGCCGCTCGCGGCGTCCTGGGTCACCACCGGGATCAGGCCCTGCGGGTTCCAAGGCACCTCGTCGAGCCAGTCTGCGTTCACAGCCGCACCTCGATGCCACGTCCGCGCATGTGCTCCTTGGCATCGCGCACGGTGAAGTCGCCGAAATGGAACACGCTCGCCGCCAGGACCGCATCGGCGCCGCCCTGGAGCACGCCGTCGGCGAGGTGATCGCGCGAGCCGACGCCGCCCGAGGCGATCACCGGCACGGTGACCGCGTCGGCCACCGCCCTGGTCAACGCGAGATCGAAGCCATCGCGCGTGCCGTCGCGGTCCATGCTGGTGAGCAGGATCTCGCCCGCGCCCGCCTCCACCATGCGACGCGCCCACGCCACCGCGTCCAGGCCGGTGGGCTTGCGACCGCCGTGGATGAAGACTTCCCAGCCGTGCGCGGATTTCTTGGCGTCGATCGCGACGACGATGCACTGGTTGCCAACAATGGAAGAGGCCTCGCGCACCAGGTCCGGATTCTGCACCGCCGCGGTGTTAATGGAGACTTTGTCGGCGCCGGCGTTCAGCAGGCGCCGTACGTCGGCCACCCTGCGCACGCCGCCCCCCACCGTGAGCGGAATAAACACCTGTGCCGCCACCGCCTCGATGACGTGGAGCAGGATGTCGCGGTCATCCGAGCTGGCGGTGATGTCCAGAAACGTGAGCTCGTCGGCGCCTTCCGCGTCGTAGCGGGCGGCGATCTCCACCGGGTCGCCGGCGTCGCGCAGCTGTACGAAATTGACGCCCTTCACCACCCGACCCGCGGTCACGTCGAGGCAGGGAATCACCCGCTTGGCCAGGCCCATGTCAGAATTTCCCGACTGCCTTGTCGGCGGCCGCCTGCGCCGACTTGAAGTCGAGCGTGCCTTCGTAGAGCGCGCGCCCGGTGATGGCGCCGACCACGCCCTCCGGCGCCAGCTTCGCGCAGATGGCCTGCACATCCTTGATGCTGTTCAGGCCGCCGCTGGCGATCACCGGAATCCGCGTCTGCTGCGAGAGACGGTAGGTGGCCTCGATGTTGACCCCGTTCATCATGCCGTCGCGGCCGATGTCGGTATAGATGAGCGCCTCGGCGCCGTAGTCCTCGAACTTCTTCGCCAGGTCGGCCACCTCGTGGCCGGTCATCTTCGACCAGCCCTCGACCGCCACCTTGCCGTCCTTCGCGTCCAGGCCGACGATGATGTGGCCGGGAAACGCGGTGCACGCGTCCCGCAGGAAACCCGGATTCTTGACTGCGGCGGTGCCGATAATGACGTAGGCGACGCCTGCGTCAATGTAACCCTCCACCGTATCCAGGTCGCGGATCCCACCGCCCAGCTGGATCGGCGTCTTCTCGCCCAGCGCCTTGATCATGTCCCGGATGATTTTCTCGTTCTTCGGCTTACCGGCCACGGCGCCGTCGAGATCGACGACATGCAGCCGCCGCGCGCCCAGGCCGGACCAGTTGCGCGCCTTGGCGACCGGGTCCTCGGAAAACACCGTGGCCGAATCCATGCGTCCCTGCACCAGGCGCACGCAATGGCCGTTCTTCAGGTCGATGGCGGGGATGATCAGCACGGGTCGACGCGATGCGGTTCAGGAACGAGGAGGAAACGTCAGGGTCGCCACTGAACGAAGTTTGCCAGCAACCGCAAGCCTGAATTCTGGCTCTTCTCAGGATGGAACTGCACGGCAACGATGTTATCCCGCGCCACCGCACAGGTAAAGCGCCCGCCATAGTCGCAGCTCGCTGCCGCAAGCGCTGCCTGCGAGGGTTGAGGGTAGTAGCTGTGCACGAAATAGAAGCGGCTGCGATCCTCGATGCCCTGCCAGATGGCGTGCGGTCGCTCCTGGAATACCTCGTTCCATCCCATGTGGGGGATTTTCAATCCGCCGACGCGGAACCGCGGCACCCGCCCGGGCAATAGCCCCAGGCCAGGGGTGTCGCCTTCCTCGCCTCGCTCGAACAACATCTGCAGGCCGATGCAAATGCCCAGGAAGGGCTTGGTCCGGGTGGCCTCGATCACCGCCTCGCGGGCCCCGCTCGCGGCGAGCTGGCGCATGCAGTCGGGCATCGCGCCCTGCCCCGGCACGACAACGCGCTCGGCTGCGCGAATGGCATCCGGGTCGGACGTCACCAGCACCTCGCCGCGTGGCGCCACGCGTTCAAGCGCCTTGGAGACCGAGCGCAGGTTGCCCATGCCGTAATCCACCACCGCGATTCGCACCGCCAGCTCCCGGCTAGAGTACGCCTTTGGTGGAGGGGATCGCGCCTGCGGTGCGCGGATCGGGCTCCGCTGCCATGCGCAGCGCGCGCGCGAAGGCCTTGAACATGGTCTCGCACTGGTGATGGGCGTTGTCGCCGCGCAGATTGTCGATGTGCAGCGTCACCTGGGCATGGTTGACAAAACCCTGGAAGAACTCGCGCGTGAGGTCGGCGTCGAACTCGCCGATCAGGGCGCGCGTGAACTCGACCTTGTAGATGAGGCCCGGGCGACCGGAGAAGTCGATCACCACTCGCGACAACGCCTCGTCCAGCGGCACATAGGCGTGACCGTAGCGGCGCACACCCGCCTTGTCGCCGATCGCCTTCGCGAAGGCCTGGCCCAGCGTGATGCCGATGTCCTCGACGGTGTGATGCGCGTCGATGTGCAGGTCGCCCCTGGCCTCGATCTCCAGATCGAGCATGCCGTGGCGCGCCACCTGGTCAAGCATGTGCTCGAGGAAAGGGATGCCGGTGGCGAGCGTCGCCTTGCCGGTCCCGTCCAGGTTGATTCGGACGCGGATCTGCGTCTCTTTGGTGTCGCGTTGGATCTCGGCGCTTCTCATTTCAGGGCCTCGCTCAGTGCGGCAAGCAGTATACGGTTCTCCTCGGGCGTGCCGATGCTCAGGCGCAGGCAGTTCGCCAGCGCTGGCGCACCGCTACCGAAGTTCCGCACCAGCACTCCTTGCGCGCGCAGGGCTTCGAACACGCGCGTGCCGGAACCCGCCGGGCCCTGCACGCGGGCGAGGAAGAAGTTGGCGACCGAGGGATACAGCGTAATTCCGGGCTGGCGGTCGAGCAGCGGCCGCAGGCGCTCGCGCTCGGCCAGCACCCGGGCGGATTGTTCGTCCAGAACCTTCTTGTTCTCGAGCAACGTGATCGCCACCGCCTCGGTGACGACGTTGATGTTGAACGGCGAGCGGGTCTTGTTGAACGCGTCGATCCACGCCGGGCGGCCGCAGACGTAGCCCAGGCGCAGGCCCGCCATGCCGATCTTGGACACCGTGCGCATCACGACCAGGTTCTCGAACTCGGTCAGCCTGGGCATGAACGTGCCGCCGGCGAAGGGCTGGTAGGCCTCGTCGAGCACGACCAGCCCCGGCGCTGCGCGCAGGATGCGCTCGATGTCTGCGACCGGGAACGCGTTGCCGGTCGGGTTGTTCGGGTAGGCGATCCACACCAGCGCCGGCTGCTCGCGCGCCATGGCCGCCAGAAACGCCTCCGCGTCGAGCGAAAAATCCTCGCGCAGCGGCACGCCGACGAAACGTAACCGGTAGAACAGCGCGTGCATGGCGAACATCGCGAACGACGGCGCCGGCGCCATCACCACCGCGCCCTCCCGCGCGATCGAGGCGGTGATGTACTGGATGCACTCGTCCGAGCCGTTTCCGAGCAGCACCTCGCAGCCCGCCGGGACCTGCATCACTTCGCGAAGCAGGCCGCGCAGCCGCGCCGCGGTCGGCACCGGATAGCGGTTCAGCGACAGTTTCGACACCACCCTGGCGACTTCCGCGGCCAGTTCCGGCGGCAGGCCGTAGGGGCTCTCCATGAGATCGAGCTTGACCAGGCCGGTGGCGTCCGCGACCGGGTAGGCGTGCATCGCCTGGATCTCCGGACGGATGACTTTCGACGCCGCGCTCACCGGCGGTACTCCGCTGAGCGCGCATGGGCTTCCAGTCCTTCGCCTCTGGCGAGGGTCGCGGCGAGGCGCCCGAGCGTGCGCGCGCCCGTGCGCGAAACCTCGATCAGGCTGCTGCGCTTCTGGAAGTCGTAGACCCCGAGCGGCGAGGAAAAGCGCGCGGTGCCGGCGGTGGGCAGCACGTGGTTCGGGCCGGCGCAGTAGTCGCCGATGGCCTCCGAGCTCCAGCGGCCGAGGAGGATGGCGCCGGCATGGCGCAGCCTGGGCAGCAGCGCGCGCGGATTGGCCACCACCAGTTCCAGGTGCTCGGGCGCGACGCGATCGGCGACAGCGCAGGCCTCCGCCAGGCTGCGCGTGAGAACCAGCGCGCCGCGGCCGGAGAGCGAGGCCGCGATGACGCGCGCGCGCGGCATGCCGTCGAGCAAGCGGGCCACCGAGGCCTCCACCCGGTCGAGGTAAGCGCGGCTGGGTGAAAGCAGGATCGCCTGCGCCACTTCGTCGTGCTCGGCCTGCGAGAACAGATCCATCGCCACCCAATCGGCCGGCGCGATCCCGTCGGCGATCACCAGAATCTCGGAGGGGCCGGCGATCATGTCGATGCCGACCTGGCCGAAGACCAGGCGCTTGGCCTCGGCAACGAAGGCGTTGCCGGGGCCGACGATCTTGTCCACCTTCGGCACGCTGCGCGTGCCGTACGCAAGCGCAGCCACGGCCTGCGCGCCGCCCAACGTAAGGACGCGGTCGACGCCGGCGACTGCCGCGGCGGCCAGCACCATCGGGTCGGGATTCGGGCACACCATGATCAACTCGGGCACTCCGGCGACCTTGGCCGGAATCGCATTCATGAGCACCGAGGACGGATACGCCGCCTTGCCCCCGGGCACGTAAAGGCCGATCCGGTCCATCGGTGTGACGCGCTGGCCGAGCCGCGTGCCGTCGCGTTCCGCGATGGACCAGGACGGCGCTCGCTGGCGCTCATGGAAGCGCCGGATCCGGGCAGCTGCCTGTCGCAGCGCCGCAGCCTGCTTCCCCGGCAGCCCGGCGAGCGCCGCCCGCAGGCGGGCCTGCGGCACCTCCAGTTGCGCCACCGAGCGCGCCCGGACGCCGTCAAAGCGGCGCGCGTACGCAAGCACCGCGGCATCGCCGCGCCGGCGAACGTCCGCGACGATCGCGCGCGCCACTCGCGCCACCGAACCGTCCGCGGACGCCTCGTAGCGGGTCAGGGCCTCGAGTTGCGCGCTGAACTTCGGGTCGCGCGTGCTCAAGCGGCGCAGCTTCATCGGCTCGCCTTCGCGAACGCCTCGATCATCGGCTGCAGCCCGGATCGACCCGTCTTCAGCGCCGCCTGGTTGACGATCAAGCGTGCGGAGACCGGCATGATCTCCTCCACCGCGTGAAGCTTGTTCGCCCTCAGCGTCGCGCCGGTGGACACCAGGTCCACGATGGCATCGGCCAGGTTGAGCAACGGCGCCAGTTCCATCGAGCCGTAGAGACGGATCAGGTCGACGTGCACACCCTTGTCGGCGAAGTGCTCGCGGGTCGTCTGAATGTATTTGGTGGCCACGCGCAGGCGGGCGCCCTGGCGCACCGCGGCGGCATAGTCGAAACCGCGGCGCACGGCCACCATCATGCGGCAGCGCGCGATACCAAGGTCCAGCGGCTGGTAGAGCCCGGCGCCGCCATGCTCGTGCAGCACGTCCTTGCCGGCAATGCCGATCTCGGCGGCCCCGTGCTGGACGTAGGTCGGCACGTCCGAGGCGCGCACGATGATCAGGCGCACGTCCCGACGTACGGTGGGCAGGATGAGCTTGCGCGACGCTTCCGGGTCCTCCTTCGGTACAGCGCCGACGCGCGCCAGCAAAGGCCCGGTCTCCTCGAGGATGCGCCCCTTCGACAACGCGATGCTGATGACGCTCATGGCGGTCAGTTTACCCGCTGCACGCGGGCGCCCAGCGCGCCCAGCTTGACTTCGAGGGCCTCGTAGCCGCGGTCCAGGTGGTAGATGCGGTCGATCGTCGTCTCGCCCTCCGCGGCGAGCGCGGCGATCACCAGGCTTGCCGAGGCGCGCAGGTCGGTCGCCATCACCTGCGCGCCCGAAAGGCGCGCCACACCCTTGACGACCGCCACGTTGCCTTTCAGTTCGATGTTCGCCCCCAGTCGCGCGAGCTCCGGCACATGCGTGAAGCGATCTAGGTAGATGGTGTCCTCGATCACGCTGGTGCCGGAGGCGACCGCGCTCACTGCGATCATCTGCGCCTGCATGTCGGTCGGAAAACCCGGGAACGGCTGCGTCACCACGTCCACCGCCCTGGGCCGCGCCGGGCCGGTCACGTCGACCGAGTCGGCCGCGCGGCGCACGGTACAAGCGGCCTCTTCCAACTTGAGCAGCGCCGCTTCGAAATGGTCCGGGACCACCCGCTCGAGCCGGATCGAACCGCCGGTCATCGCGGCAGCGGCCGCGAACGTGGCCGCTTCGATGCGGTCCGGGATGATGGTGGCATCGACCGGCCGCAGGCCGGTGACACCGTGGATCACGAGCCGGCGCGAACCCAGCCCGTCGATGCGCGAGCCGCATGCGACGAGAATCTCGCCAAGCGCCGTGACGTCGGGTTCCAGGGCGACGTTCTCCAGCACCGTGGTGCCCTCCGCCAGGACTGCGGCCATCATCAGCTGCACGGTGGCGCCGACCGATACCACGTCGAAACCGAAGGTCGCGCCCTTCAATTTCACGCCGCGCCCGACAATGTAGCCATGCTCGATATCGAGCTTCGCGCCCATCGCCTGCAGGCCGGCGAGGTGCAGGTTGACCGGCCGCGGTCCCCAGGCGCAGCCGCCGGGAAGCGACACTCGCGACTCGCCGAACCGCGCCAGTAGCGGCCCCAGCACGTAAATGCTGGCACGCATGGTCTTGACCAGGTCGTAGGGGGCCTCGACCGCGTTGACGCCATGCGTGTCGATGGTCATCAGGTCACCCTCGTGCGCGATCCGGGCACCCAGGGTCTCGAGCACCCGCGCGAAGGTCCGCGTGTCGCGCAGGCGCGGCACGTTGCGCAGCCGGTGCACCCCAGGGACCAGCAACGTTGCAGCCATCATCGGCAGCGCGGCGTTCTTGGCCCCGGAGATGCGCACCGTTCCCTCGAGCGGACGCCCGCCGGTGATTCGCAGCTTATCCACCGGGCTTCCACTCCCCCGGGGTCAGGGTCTGCATGGACAGGGCATGGATCTCTTCGCGCATCCGTTCGCCCAGCGCGCGGTACACCAGCTGGTGGCGCTGGACGCGGCTCTTGCCCTCGAACGCGGCGGACACGATCATGGCCTGAAAATGCCGGCCGTCCCCGATCACCTCGAGGTGCTCGCAGGCTAGTCCCGCCGCTATGCCCTGCTTGACGCTGTCGTTGGTCACCATTGTTGTCTGCCTCAGCCGCGAAGTTTGTAGCCTGATTTTAGAAGCGCGAGCGCGATCGCCGACAGGATCGCGAAGCTTAACCCGCCCACCGCCAGGCTAGCGATAGGCGAGAAATCGGACGCGCCGATGAAGCCATAGCGAAAACCATCGACGAGATAGAAGAACGGGTTCAGGTGCGAGGCTCGCTGCCAGAATTCCGGCAAGGCGTGGATCGAGTAGAACACGCCCGAGAGGAAGGTGAGCGGCAGGATGACGAAGTTCTGGAACGCGGCGATCTGCTCGAACCTGTCCGCCCAGATGCTCGCCAACAGCCCCAGCGCGCCCAGTACCGCGGAGCCGATCAGCGCGAAGCCGGCGATCCACAGCGGCGAGGCGAGGCGCAGGTCGACGAACAGCGCGGTCACTGCCAGCACCCCGACACCGACAGCCAGGCCTCGCACCACCGACGCGAGCACGTACGCCGCATACACCTCCAGGTGCGAAATCGGCGTCAGCAGCACGAACACCATGTTGCCGGTGACCTTGGACTGGATCAGGCTGGAAGAACTGTTGGCAAAGGCGTTCTGCAGAATGCTCATCATCACCAGCCCTGGGGCGAGGAACGCGGTGTAGCTCACCCCGCCAGGTACCGCGACGCGATTCTCCAGCGCCTGGGCAAACACCACCAGGTACAGCAAAGAGGTGAGCACCGGCGCGGCCACGGTCTGGACGCTCACCTTCCAGAAGCGCAGCGTCTCCTTGTACAACAGGGTCGGGAAGCCGCTCATGTCAGTGCTTCTCCATCACGCGCAGGAACACTTCCTCAAGGTCCGGCGGCTGCAGCTCGAACTCGGCGATGCCGACGCCGCCCTCGCGCAGCCGATGCAGAACCGACTCGAGTTCGGCGGTATCGCGCAGACGCAGGTTGAAGAGGTTGCCGTCCTGCGACAGCACCGGCGTATCCAGCCCTCCCGGCAATTGGTCACGGTCCAGGCGCAGACGCAGCACGAAGCCGGAAAAGGTCTGCAGCAGGTTGCGGGTTGAATCCAGTGCCACCACGCGTCCCGCCTTGAGCAGCGCGATGCGGTCGCACAGTTCCTCGGCCTCCTCCAGGTAGTGGGTGGTGAGTACGATGGTGTGACCCTCCCGGTTCAGGCGGCGGATGAAGCGCCACAGGCCCTGGCGCAACTCGACGTCCACGCCCGCCGTCGGCTCGTCGAGCACGATGACCGGCGGCTTGTGGACCAGCGCCTGCGCCACCAGCACGCGGCGCTTCATGCCGCCAGAGAGCGTCCGCATGTTGGCGTCGGCCTTCGCGTCCAGGTCCAGATGGTGAATCACCTCGTCGATCCAGGCGTCGTTGCGGCGCAGACCGAAGTAGCCGGACTGCATGCGCAGCGTTTCGCGCACGGTGAAGAAGGGGTCGAACACCAGTTCCTGGGGCACCACGCCCAGCATGCAGCGCGCTTTGCGATAGTCGGCCACCACGTCCGCGCCCATGACGCTGGCGGCGCCGGCGCTGGCACGCACCAGCCCGGCGACGATGCTGATCAACGTCGTCTTGCCCGCGCCGTTGGGACCCAGCAGGCCGAAGAACTCGCCCTGCCGGATCTGCAGGCTGACGGCATCGAGCGCGCGCAATCCGCCGTAGCGCTTCTCGATATCTTGGGTTTCGATGGCAAAGGTCATATGCGCGGCGGCAGCCGGAAGCGTGCGGCCATGCCGCGCGTCTCCAGCCGATCCCGCCACCCTCTAGTGGTGGTTGGCGGGGTCCGGCTGGGCGGCCGTGAGCAGCCCGTCGACGCCGTACAGGCGAGCAATCGCCGTCAGGCCCTCGGGAAAGCCGACCAAAGCGAGCTCCCGGTTGCAGGACTTTGCTTGCCGCATCCAGGCGAGCAACATCGCGAGCGCCGAGGAGTCCAGTTCGGTTACCCCGGCGAGATCGACGACACGCGCGCCGTCCAGGATCTGCGTACGGCCCTGCTCGAGCAGCGCGGCCACCCCGTCCAGCGTGACCGCGCCGGAGACGAGCATGCGCTCGCCATCGCGTGCGATCATTTCTTCCCCACCGCGCCGGATGCGGCTGCCTGGCCCAGCGACTGGTTCTTCGCGCGCAGGGTCTTGATCAGGCTGTCGACACTACTTTCGCGCACCTGGTTGTCGAACTCGGTGCGGTAGTTCGCCACCAGGCTGATGCCGGCGACGCGCACGTCCCAGACCTTCCAGCCATTGGGACGTTTCTCCATTTCGTACTCCAGCTGCACCGGTTGCGCACCGGACTGCATCACTCGAACCGTCACCGTCACATCGGTGTCGGTCGGCTTGGCTCGCAGCGGCCGGAAGTCCAGCTTCTGGTCCTTGTAGGCCGCGATCGAGCTGGCGTAGGTCCGCACCAGAAGGGTGCGAAACTCGTCTGTGAGCCGCGCCTTCTGTTCGGCGCTGGCCTTGTCCCAGTGCCGCGCCATCGCGCTCGCCGTCATGGCAGTGAAGTTGAAGTGCGGAAGGACCTTCGCTTCGATCAGGTCCACAACCTTCTTGCGGTCGCCGGCCTGGATGTCCTTGTCGGAGCGGACGATGTCGACCACTTCGAGCGTGACGTTCTTCACCAGCACGTCGGGGGCGACATCCTGCGCGCGCGCGGCGCCGGCAAACAAGATCGCCGACGTCGCGGCGAGTGCCACGAAGCGGGCAATCACCTGGCGCATCCTAGCCTCCGTGCGGAGAAACGGTGACAGTCGCTTCGTGGAACGCCGGTTCCTCGATGACCCGTGCGGCAGACGAGGACAGATCGCGGCCCAAGACGGCCTCGCGCGGGGCTTCGCCTTCCGCTCGCGGCGACGCTTCGCGTTGCGCGCGCGGCGGGGAACCGTCGTACACCTGGTTGCGGCGGCGCTGCAGGTAGGCGTCGCGCTGGAACACATACTTGTCCAACGCCGCCTCCTCGAGGATCCGGCTGGCGACGAGCAGATCGGCGCGCGTGCTGATGGCGCGCGTCACAACCATGAACGTACGCGGGTCGCGGGGCCGGTGGTCGACCACCGGATCAACGGCATAGTCGAAGATGAGGCCGGCGGTGTCGCGCACCGAGCTCGGGCCGATGAAGGGCCAAACGATGTACGCGCCGTCGGGCATTCCCCAGCGGCCGAAGGTCTGGCCGAAGTCCTCGTCGTGCTTTTCCAATCCGATATCGCTGGCGACGTCGTTGATGCCAAACACGCCGAGGGTGGTGTTGACCGCAAACCGTGCCCAGTCGGTGATCGCGTCGGCCGGCTTGCCCTGGAGAAAGCTGTTCAGGCCAATGAAGAGATCGGCGATATTGGCGAAGAAGTTGCGTACGTAGCCACGCACCGGGCCGGGCAGCACGTCGCGGTAGACGGTTGCCACCGGTTTGCCGATCGCCTGGTCGAAACCCTCATTGAACGAATACATGGCGCGGTTGAAACCCTCAAGCGGATCACGTGGATCGCCACCACTGGTGGCGCAGCCCGCCGCCAGCGCAACCAGAGCCGCCAGCGCCAGTCGCCGCAGCCCTGCCATCCAACCCCGCCCGCCGGTCGCAGAATTCACTTCTTCGCGTCCTTTTCGTCTTTGCCTTCAGCCGCCTTGCTGAACAGGAACTGGCTGATCAGGTTCTCCAGCACGACTGCCGACTGCGTCAGCCGCAGGCGATCGCCGCTCTTCAACATCACCCCGTCACCGCCCGCCTCCAGCCCGATGTATTGCTCCCCAAGCAGGCCGGAAGTCAGGATCTTGGCCGCCGTATCCCTCGGAAACTGGTACTGGGTACCAATATTCACCGAGACAATAGCCTCATAACTCTCTGTATCGAAACGGATTTCTGACACCCGCCCGACGACGACCCCGGCGCTTTTCACCGGCGCGCGGACCTTCAAGCCTCCGATGTTAGCAAACCTGGCTTGCACCTGATACGTCTGATCGGTTGAAAAAGACGCGAGATTGCCGACCTTGAGGGCCAGAAACAACAGCCCAGCCAAGCCAAGCGCGACGAAGGCGCCGACCCAGGCGTCGATAGTGGAGCGTTTCATCAGGCGTTACCTCCGGCGAACATGAGCGCAGTAAGCACGAAATCCAGGGCGAGAATGGCCAGCGAGGAGGTGACGACCGTGCGCGTGGTGGCACCCGACACGCCCTCCGCGGTCGGGGGCGCGTCGTAGCCCTCAAAAACCGCGATCCAGCTCACGGCGACCCCGAAAACGATGCTCTTGATGACGCCGTTCAGGATGTCCTCGCGGACATCCACTGCGGCTTGCATCTGAGACCAGAAGGCGCCCTCGTCGACCCCAATCAGTTGCACCGCCACCAGGTACCCGCCAAAGATACCCATGGCGGAGAAGAGCGCGGCCAGCAACGGCATGGAAATGACCCCCGCCCAGAACCTGGGCGCCACGACCCGGGCGATCGGGTCCACCGCCATCATCTCCATGGCGGCGATCTGCTCGGTGGCCTTCATCAGGCCGATCTCGGCGGTGATCGCCGAACCGGCTCGGCTGGCAAACAGAAGTCCCGCGACCACCGGTCCGAGCTCGCGCACCAGCGACAGGGCGACCAGGATGCCCAGCGCCTCCGAAGACCCGTAGCGTTGCAAGGTCTCGTAGCCCTGCAGGCCAAGCACCATGCCGACGAACAATCCCGAAACCAGGATGATGATCAACGACAGCACGCCGGCGAAATAGATCTCGCGGATCGTCAGGCCAAAGCGACGGAATGCAACGCCCGAGTGCAGCACGAGATAGAACAGGAATCGCGCCGCGAAGCCCAGCCGCAGGATCTTCGCGGTGATGGCCTGGCCAAGCCGCTCCAGGATCTGCACCGGACGTGAGCCGCCCTCAGCCATGTGCGCCATTCAAAGCGAGGTCCCCGCGATAGTTGCGCGCCGGGTAGTGGAAAGGGATTGGGCCATCGGGCTCACCCGCAACGAACTGGTGTACGAACGGATGCCCGGAGCGGCGCAGCTCCTGGGGGGTGCCATGGGCAACGATCTGTCCCGCGGAGACGAAGTACACATAGTCGACAATATCGAAGCACTCGGCGACATCGTGGCTGACCACGATGGAGGTCTGGCCCATGGCGTCATTCAGCCGCCGGATCAGTCGCGCGATCACCCCCAGCGCGATCGGATCGAGTCCGGTGAACGGCTCGTCATAGAGCATCAGTTGCGGGTCGAGCGCGATGGCACGTGCCAGCGCAACGCGCCGCGCCATACCGCCAGAGAGTGCCGAAGGCATCAATCGTGCAGCGCCTCGCAAGCCGACCGATTCGAGCTTGAGCAGCGCAAGGTCCTGTATCAGTTCCTCCGGCAGGTCGGTGTGCTCGCGCATCTGGAAGGCGACGTTCTCGATCGCGCTCATGTCGGTGAACAGTGCGCCGAACTGGAACAGCATGCCCATCTTCCGGCGCAGCGCGAAGATGCGCGCCTCGTCCAGGTCGCCCAAGTTCTCCCCCAGCACGCGCGCGCTGCCCGCGCTCGCCCTCAGCCAACCGGCGATGATCCGCAGCAACGTGGTCTTGCCGCAGCCCGACTGGCCCATGATGCCGACCACGCTGCCGCGCTCAATCTTCAGGTTGATACCATGCAGGACCGGTCGCGCGGGGTCGTAGCCGAACGAAACCTGATCGATCTCGACGATGCTGGATGAACTGGAAGCCACGGACCAGGCCGGAGAAACGAAAGGCGGCATTCTACTCGACCGATGCGCGACGGCGGCGCGGCAAATGTCAAATCCCATATATTTGCGGCATGGACGCCTCCGCGCCTGCCCGTCAACATGCGATCCCCGCCCTGGACGCCCAGGGCTTGGCGAAGCGCTATGACGCGCGGCGTGCACTCGACGGCGTCGACCTTTGCATCGCGGCCGGCGCCACGTTCGGCCTGGTGGGGGCCAATGGCGCGGGTAAACCCACGTTCATCAAGTGCGCGCTCGACCAATGCGCGCCGGACGCCGGCAAGGTGACGCTGTTCGGCGCTCCCAGTAGCGACCCTGCTGCGCG
>Ga0169931_10006097_pt1 | contig 18247 bp, 11 predicted proteins | sample Kivu_15m_20L_FD_129675 | JGI IMG/M metagenome (GOLD analysis project Ga0169931, IMG submission 129675) | Freshwater microbial communities from Lake Kivu, Western Province, Rwanda to study Microbial Dark Matter (Phase II) - Kivu_15m_20L... | ecosystem: Environmental > Aquatic > Freshwater > Lake... | reverse complement strand
TTGATGGTCTTTATTTTGCTCGAGTCCATAATTGATAATTATTACTTATTACTATGATATCTTGTATTAATAAGTAATATCATAAACAAGATTTTATCATATATATTATTTTTAATATTGACATTAAATAATACAAACAAAATGTTTTCATTTTATATAACTAATAAATCAATTTTTTGGTGGCTTGTTCCTTTAGAAGTTTATAATTAATAAAATTTATATTATTACACTTAGACGCTATAACTAAAACTCGCTTTCAATTTCATCAGAATATTCGCTACAGAGTTTAATTTGTAGAACTTTTTAACAATTTTAATTTGTATAACATTTTTTAATCTATTTTTAGAGTAAACTCATTTGATATTATTATGTTTAAACATTTTCAAGGATTTATGCTTTTTTTAATGGTAAAACATCCGATTTTACGATGTTCTACCTTTCTAAAACTTTGGAAGGTTATGACTTTTAATTATTGCGACCCTTTGACACTGGTATTATTTCTTGTATTATTGATTTGAGATGGAGATGAAAAAGGCTCAGCTTCTGGACATAGACTACACCTAGAAAGACGGACTCATCCTTGATTGGTACTTCAGTGATCTCAAACAAAAAAATAAGTTCTTCCGTCACTTCATAGTGTTGCTTAACACATCGGTCACGGATACCAACCTATTCACAAAAGAATATATCAAAAAAATAAAGCCGGGAGACCTCTATTCTGTGATTCTGGCGACCTAGGAGCGAGGGGTGGTGCAAACGAGTTGGAAGGAGCAGCTGGGCAAGCCGGCCAAAAAGAGCTAATTTGTTCAATAAAAGGATGTCTTGTTGAGTAAAACCCAAGACAAGTTTAAATAAAAATTAGAAAAACAATTTTGCTAGTTCAGTTAGTCTTGTATCGTCTCTATTTTTGCCGAAAAAGAATCCTAAGCTGGAAAGTTACTGGATATAGTAAAAAATCTTAGAAGCCTTACTGGCAACCAAGCGACTGTGATACTATTTGGCCCCTTCAAAGACAACGCAGTTTCTATAGGCGAGGGGGTCTTCTACTTATCAACTTTGACCGCGCCTATTACTGAACTTATAGGCTTTGTGGACTGGTACCTAAATCAGGTCACTTTCAAATTCGTCACCCTATCGATCACATGCTCTAATGGAAACATCAGTTCTAAAAACCAGAAAGAGTGGCGTAACACCTGCTTCAACACAATCGAACGTAGCTACTACCTTCCCTCCATCAGGTATGAGCAAGATTGTCTGACTTTCTTCAACTGCAATCATTCTCTCAAAGGAGTCTACCAACTCTAGGTCAATCTCAAGTTCACCTGCTTCGACGGTCTCTCTTTCACTTCCCAAAAGAACGTAGTCGTTAATTTTGATCACACTGAGATGTACCTGAAAAGCATGAGTACGACATGTCCCCCCACACACCTGATCGTTCCCTTTCAGTTTTAGTTTTTAACCAATCCCTTCTAGAGCTCAGTTGCAGTCGCTTTCAATCGCAACATCGAAAAAGATGCTCCCTCAGTATGATATGCTCGCCATTTATCTAATTTTACAATATAAAGTATAAAAAGCCATTACATTTTAAGAAATTTTTGCCTCAACAACACTTATCTGACTAATTTTCTGATCTGTTTTGTTTGATCGGTTTTCAATACAGATTGATAGCTTTAGCCTAAAGATTTGATTAGTCAGCGTCATATTTTGAGTTTTTTGAAATAATGTGATTGATACGTAACAATGACGTAAAATCAACACCATCGGTGAATTTTATATTTTTTTGTAGAAGATTATGACTCTGCTTGCTAATCAGCCTTTGGAAAGCTTTGAGGCTTCCCCTCTGTCCTTAGCTCACACTTACAGGGAAATTCAAAATTTACTATGCGGTGATTCTTTAATTTTAACTCTTCACAATCAACAACTGACAAAGAATTCTGAGGGCAAACATATAAGTCCTAAAATGCGAAGCAAATTGCTCTGCTGGCTCTAAAAAGTAGCCATCAATACTTTCAAATTCAAAAGACAAACACTGCTTACCGCTCTCGAAATTTTAGATCAGTACCTTTCCAAAACCAACTAACACCCTTCGTCGCTTCAGCTTATCGGATGTGTAGCGCTGCTCATCGCTTCCAAGCTTACTGAAGAAAAAATCGTAGCTCCTTAATGCTATCTTTCTGCAAGCTGCAACATTTTTTCAGTCGAAAAATTGTTTTAAAAAGAGTAGGAAATATTCAGTCTGGTAGACTGGGTGAGCATTCGTAAAGGAGTTTTGAGGGGTGTGCGAGTCGGCTTCCGCAGATTGGGACTTAAAAATACTATCGATCAAATCGAAGAAATGTTATGGACTTTGCTGAAAGTTGAAGATTTTGTTGGCTAAAACCCTTACAAGCTAGTGTGCGTGACTCTATGTTTAGCACAAATGTCCTCCGAACACCCAATCTAATCATCAGAATGGGTATCTCTAGCCAAAAAATTATGATTTTAATTAATTTTATCCATACAGGACTATCATCAAATTTTATGGATTTACATAAGGTGAGGTCAATAATGATGAATATCCTTGGACATTAAACAATAAAACTATGATAAAATACGCTTATCACATTTTTTTAACAAGTTGGTCAGTAAGCCAGTCCAGAGCCTCAGAAATTCCCTTGCCTTACAACGCAGAACAAAGCTGCAATCGCCATGAATGATCTTTGATTTCGTGAAGGCTATACTGAGCAGTTATTTGTTCTTCTGTAAGTGCTCCCTTGGCGTCCTGCTTGTTAGCCAATACCAGTAAAGGCACGTCTTTGAGATTCTGAATAAAATGCAAGATACCTAGTTGATTACTATTTTGAAAAGCTAGGTTTTCGCAATTACTTAGCTTTTAACATCAGTGCTATCAATCACGAAGATGACTGCGTCAGAGCGAGTGTAATAGGTGGACCATACGCTTCGAATGCGCTACTGTCCTCCGAGGTCCCAAGCTCCAAATTTAACATTTTTGTGAGTTATCTACTACACATTGCTGCCTATAGTAGGGGTGGTTTAAACTGCTTTTCCCAAAGACATCTGGTAGAGAAGAGTGGTTTTGCCTGCATTTGCGAGTCCGAGAATAAGGATGTTAAAAGAACGCGATGACTTGAATATTTTGCCCCAGAGAGATGAGAAAAAGCCACCCATCTTATCTATAGTTATACAACAATTATAGATATTTATCAAAAGTATTAGATTTTATGGATTTAGAATGATATTCTTGCTTTCAAAAAATATTTACATCAAAATTTTATAATTTGTTTGCAAAAGTATTCACAAATTGTTTTTGTATATCTAAGACGTGCTTTATGTTTATTTGTTTGCTTGTTTTACTTAAAAGTATGCTTAATATTGAATGAATGATGGGATGATAAGAGGTTAGACAGATCAACCTTCTTCCTCGCCTTCTCCTTCAGCGGTTTCGATTCCGACTTCTTCGTAGTCCTTCTCAAGGGCTGCCAAATCTTCTCTGGCTTCGGAGAACTCTCCTTCCTCCATACCCTCACCGACGTACCAGTGGACGAAGGCTCTCTTGGCGTACATAAGATCGAATTTGTGGTCAAGTCTGGAGAAGACCTCAGCAATGGCAGTGGTGTTGGAGATCATGCAGCAGGCTCTCATGACCTTAGCAAGATCACCTCCGGGGACGACTGTGGGGGGTTGATAGTTGATTCCGACCTTGAAGCCAGTGGGGCACCAGTCGACGAACTGGATGGTTCTCTTGGTCTTGATGGTGGCAATGGCAGCATTGACGTCCTTGGGGACGACATCACCTCTGTACATCATGGAGCAGGCCATGTACTTTCCGTGTCTGGGATCGCACTTAGCCATCATGTTGGCAGGCTCGAAGCAGCTGTTGGTGATCTCAGCAACTGAGAGCTGTTCGTGATAGGCCTTCTCAGCGGAGATGATGGGGGAGTAGGATGACAACATGAAGTGGATTCTGGGATAGGGGACCAAGTTGGTCTGGAACTCAGTCACATCGACGTTGAGGGCACCGTCGAATCGGAGGGAGGCAGTGAGGGAAGAGATGACCTGGGAGATGAGTCTGTTCAAGTTGGTGTAGGTGGGTCTCTCAATATCGAGGTTTCTTCTGCAGATATCATAGATGGCCTCGTTGTCGAGCATGACGGCGACATCAGTGTGCTCGAGGAGGGAGTGGGTTGAGAGGATGGAGTTGTAGGGCTCAACGACAGCGGTGGAGACCTGAGGAGAAGGATAGATGGTGAAGCCGAGCTTGGACTTTTTGCCGTAGTCGACTGAGAGTCTCTCGAGGAGGAGAGATCCGAGACCGGATCCGGTACCACCACCGACGGAGTGGAACATAAGGAAGCCCTGGAGACCAGTGCAGTTATCGGCGAGTTTTCTGATTCTGTCGAGGCAGAGATCGACGATTTCCTTTCCGATGGTGTAGTGTCCTCTGGCGAAGTTGTTGGCAGCATCTTCTTTTCCGGAGATCAGCTGTTCGGGGTGGAAGAGCTGTCTGTAGGTTCCGGTTCTGACCTCATCCATGACGGTGGGTTCGAGATCGAGGAAAACGCATCGGGGAACGTGCTTTCCGGCTCCGGTTTCGGAGAAGAAGGTGTTGAAGGCATCATCACCACCTCCGATGGTTTTGTCTGAGGGCATTTGGCCGTCAGGTTGAATGCCGTGCTCCAAACAGAACAACTCCCAGCATGCGTTTCCGACTTGGATACCTCCTTGACCAACGTGGATTGAGATAACCTCTCTCATTTTTGACTTCTATTAAATATATCAGACCCACCCCCCAATAACACTTCAATAAAATAACGGTTCAAATCTCATCACATTCCTTTTTTATAGAATGCGCTATCTGGCGTTTAAGTTACAAAAACAAAAAGCAACGGACTGCCCATTTATCTGAGCTGCCACCAGATTATTCAAAGACCAACCTAAGCAACAAGCTGGGCACTTGTTCAAGGCTACTATGCGACCCTCGAGAGTGTTTTGTTATGTTAAGGCGGATATCGTCTACAATTCAAATTGGTGAAGATGTACTAAATCGGTTGAATTTAAATTTTATTGAATGGCAAGCACTCTAGACAAGATGGTGATTCTTATTGTGATGAAGCTAGGCTTATTCATGCATATTGGTGTAGCTTAGAGTTGAAGAGATGTTCTGATATGATTCTGGGCCATCTAAAACTACCTTATCTTCTCTTCAATACAACGCAAATCAGAGCTCTTTCCGAACAGGTGTATTCAAGAAAGGATCCCACTATGATTCGCCATAAAAGATTAAAATCAACTGATACAGCTATTAAATATAAATTAATATAAAATGCATAAACCCCTCATGGAGACTCCTCGAAAAAGATTCAAGTCTATGAGCTGCGCCTCTATTCAAAAATAAATCAGCAAACATAAATAGCCCCAGACAGACAGATCTAGTAGGTTCGTTCCCTTTTGTTCATAGCGGCATCTAGGCAAGCTAATTACCTCTTTGGGTTAGAATAAAAAAGTGCCCAGCAATGAGGAACTCATCAATAGGATCAACTTTAGAAATTTCGATCAAATTTACAAAGTTGTCAGCTGTTTCGAGAACAAAAAGTATTCATAGCTGACCAGAAGTACCTTCATTTCCATGTAGAACCTGAACAAAGAAACATTATTAACAAGGAATGGAGGGTTAACAGTTTGAACAGACTACCCCAAAGAAGTCTTTCTAAGATATCTTCTCCAAAACATAAAAAAACACAATTTTAGTCTTCGGGCAGTCTGGAAAAATTTTAAAAATAACAATTTTCTCAATTTTAAAAAGCAGATTTGCAATTATTCAAAAAGTTAAGCTTAGTAAGATAGCCCAAGGGCAATAGCGAGCTATCTGGGCTTTATAAAAACTACATAGCAGTTTGCTAAATGAACGAAAACATTCGTCGATAGCAGCTCACAAAACGACCTGTTCTTTGATATATAATATTGTCTACATATCATTTAGATTTAACTTTAAAAAAGATATATACATATATTTTTTCTTATAAATTCTTTAAAAAGCTCCATACCTAACAACAATCCTACTGATCATTCTAATCCTTTAAGAGCTGACGCCGGCTGCAACAGCATATGCTTCTACGCCTGTTATTCGATCATAGCATTATTAGTGCCATACATCATCGATCATCCTTGTTAATACATTAGTCTGATTACATCTATTACTATTCAAATCTATAATACAAATTCATCACATTTTCGATGATGCTTGGACTATTCAATCTCCCTAAAAGCAAGTAGGACCGCTAGCGAAGGAAAGACATCTTTGTAGACGCAGTTGAAATCAATCTACATACTCTGCAGTAGTACCTTGGTCGCTACGACCAGCTCAGGCTCAAGTAAAGTACAAATGCATTTATTCATAGTTTGTCGAGGAGTCTACTACTTAGTCATCTCGCAGGACATCTGGGCAGGCATGCGAGGTGAAGTCCTAGACCGCAAAATGGAAGAACTATAGAGTCTGGACTTCGAGTAACCGAAACATGTGCCTGTAGTGTCTAAACAGTAGAAGCAGATTAGAATCCATTCTTTAAGGAAGAATGTGCAAAATAATCAAAACAAGCAGCCGAGATAACCTAGCAATATCAAGTAGAAGAAAATGGCCATGTCCATTGTTAATAGCGAACTGCCTTTCAGAGCAACAGAGGTAGGCTTCAAAAGACTGCTCAGACCAGTTGGCAGGCAGAAGGCTTAAAAAGCAAAGTAAACAGATCTCTTGATGGATCTGATGGAAGTAAACTGTCACTCCAGTGAGCTCATGATTGATGTTAAAGCACCATGGGCATCTAATGTACAACGAGCAGTCCACTTCGCACAGATAGTAAAAAGATGGAACTAATTCCATCATCGTTTGACCTCACAACTCAAGGAAACTTAGCAACAGCTGCCAGCTTTAGTCAAAAGATGGATAGGAGTAGACAGACAACTTACCTAGTACCTCAAAATCTTTTAGAGCTAGCCTCATTTTTCACTAAAACAGCAACTTTAGGGCTCTCTACAGCAGCTTTTGATAGATGAACAGTTAAATAAACAAGGAAAACTTTTTATTTCTAACCACACTCAGCTTATCAATATTGGCAAATCCTTGGAGCTACTGATACCTCGGGCACACTAGACTGGTCTTAGTTTGACAAAGCTAAGGGACAGTCAAAAAGACACATGGACACTGTAGTATCTTTCTGCTCTGGAATAGTTAATTGAAGAGTTTTCGAAAATAATCTTACGCTAGGCATCTTTAGGGCAGCTTCTATCTAAAACTGTTATGCAGATTTTTGACATACTATTGTAGGACTGGCTAGGATTTTAGTTAGAAGTCAAAGGAAGAGTCATAGAATTAAGAGCAGTTGAAGTAGGCGCCATTTGTGTTCGCTGCTAATTTTTTTAGATTCTTTTTTAAACGCTTTAGAATGCGATGGGGAGCGTGCTTAAACTAGGCTAAGCTGAGGTTTTAGGTACTAATTTACTTCTAGGAAAGTTTAAAAATTTAAAGGGTATAGCACATAATTTGTGGAACATGGCAAAGTACTTCAAGAAGCTGAACAGGCAGCTAGGAGCTAAAGATAGAAAAAGCAAAAGTAGTATTATTAGAGAGTTTTTGAATTCTTATGAAGAAAAAAAGAGTTGGGCACTTATTGACTGGAAGGCGCCTCAAAGGGCTGAAAAAGAAGTGGCTGAGCTCAGACAGCGAGTTGGATAGCTCAAGGGGCAAATGCAGGAATGATAATATATCACTATAAGTTAATTTTTCAAAAATAATATCAGTTTCAGCGTAATGTAATGCAAGTCTGAGGCTAAATCTTTTCTTTTGTATTTTATTGTCTGAATGATAGATTGAAGGACGTCTCGTCTGTTTTGCGTTTAAATAAATAACTGTAACTGTATACAGACAAATTTACTTTCTGTTGCGCGTGTATATATCTCCAGGCGTGTCGAATTGGCCTCCCTGAATAAGAGCTTTTTTAACTGCACTATCTTTAACGTTTAATGGGTCTTTGTAATAAGGAATGGACTCGTTCAAAAGGTTATTTTTTTAACTTCTAGAGTTTTTAGCAGCTTTGTTATTAGCTTTTGCTCTTTTGATGGGCTCTGTATGTCCTAAGTTTTTAAGTTGCTTTTTTACCATCGCAGCTGTATCATTCTGTCGTTTCTTTTAGCGCATTTGATGCCCTTAGGCTCTGCTAACCAATGTGTTTATTATCATTCGACGTAGAATATCTCGAATTTTCTCAACCTCTAAAACTCCAAATTTTATCTTTAAAGTTTAGAAATCACACAATTTTTAAGCGAATTGCACCCCTCCTTATTGATCTGTCCCTTCGTTGGTTGCTACTGAAATAAAGGAAGCAGTCTGAGACATGTTTTGGCTCGTGCTTTGCTAAGTAACATCCATAGATGCTGTTTTATTGAGCTATTGCTAGGCCCTTTGGTCGGTCAATGCTTCCTTACGCTTAAGTAGTAATGCTCGCATGTTTACTAGAATATCGAGGGCAGTGGCTGGGTCAGCTATTTTTGTCTATTTGACTGTTTGAACTGATATTCCTTTGGTTTATCTTAGAAAGATGTCTTGCTTGACGTTAGGATCATCTGTGTTTTCGGTGTGTTGGAGATGTTAGATGAATTTTTACACTTTTCTAATATATTCTAAAACCCATTTCTTTTGCTACTAAGCCAATTTTTTCTTTTATTATTGTTTTTTGCAAAAGAAATCGAAGTAAGCCTGGCGAGCTCGCTGTTGACCGCTAATCAGCTGATTTTTTCTTTGTTGAGTAAACGATAGATGAGATTCGACTGCTCCGTGGGCTAGAATCTAAGTGAAACTAAAAATACATAAGCACTTTGCTTTAAGAGTTCTTATTTAGTTTAGTTAACGATATTGTTGCTCACATCAACATTACTCTTGCAGTTTTCAACATAGTAGTTATTGGCAAAATTGGCTTATTCTTCAGCTGGCAATACTGGATGAGCTGTGTATCTTTAGTAGGCAAGAGTTTGAACGTTTAGCGTTTTGTTGTTTCTCAGGGAAGAAGTAAAACGGTAATCAGTCAGATCAGCCTTATCACTTTTTTGAGGATTTTTGACAAATGAATGAGCTCTAGTTGATCCATAAGACTGATTTTTAGCAGACGCTTGTGACTGAGATATGCAATTACGCTGGTAAGGCACGTGTAGATGCTGTGAAATTTTATGAGCCATGTGCCGTTATAAGCTAAATGCTAATAATATAAATAGATCAAGTGATATTATATATCATTACTTATTGTAAAAGTCTGAGTAAAAACTAATATGATTTTGATAAATTGATTATTGAATAGACTATCAGTTGTCGTCTTAAAGCAAACTTTCTTCTTTTCTTTTTTTCTTTTTCTAAAGTTACTACACAGTAAGCGAGTCTCGGTCCAGAGGATCGTTATTATCATTTTGTAAGTACTTAGTTAATTTACGTTTTTTGTATGTAGAGTAAACAAAAATGACAGCAGAGATTACAGTCAATACGATTCCAGCGATAAAAATGCCTTTCTTTACTGAAAGAGCACTAACCAGAGGATCAAAGAACTAGTGGTATTTTTATTCAGTAAGGTTTCCGCCTCGGTTGATCGAAAATACTGGTAGCAGAGTGGTGACATCATAGTCATAAAGCAAGTCTTTTTAATGATAGTAATTATTTTGTAAATAGATGTTGCTTTGGAACGATACTCCTGTAAAGGGCTGAATAGCTGCATGCTTACCTATACAATCGCGAAAGTATCGTCCCACTTGCTGATCTCTGTATAGAACTCTGATGAATTTCCGATGCGAATGTCGACAAGTTATAGCCATTTGGTGCAGTTCATGAAATGGTTTTTGGTAACGTAAAGGGGCAGGCCGTAGATAGAGGAAACGTTGAATACATTGGGTATTGTTTGGTAGTACTTGGCGTTTTCAGGTTTCACTTTTCCAAGCTATCCGTTGAGAAATGACCTATGCAGTTCTTGCCCGTATCGCTAGTCAGGTATAGTTTAGTTATGGAAGAAGTTGCTGCCGTATCGTTGCACATTAGGAATCAAAAGTGACAGATTGTCAGTTGTCTAAACGTCGGGTCCAAACATCTTACCATTGGTGCCGTAGAAGTAGTCGTTTTAGGCCCATGGAGTGAGCCACTGCCAGCTGGTTCTGTTTCCGTTAAAGAAGCTGTAGTTGTTGACCAAGTAAGAGTAGCCATTGATCTAGTAGTAGTGGTTAACCTGAGAGGAATCAGACTTTCCAGTGCCTAGTACTAATTACAGAGTGCACTACTCGGCTGTTACATTCAAGTCGTTGAAATTAATGAGAGCCGGGGCACTAGGATCACCTCCAAAGGGAGGGTATTGCGTTCTAATGCTGTTTAGAAAATCGTCCTAGTACCCAAAAAGGAATTATCTGACTGTTCTGGTAGCTGAAAAGCCATTAAGAGTGACGAATATGCCCACATACCTGATGTACTTGAAAAAGTAGGGGTCAAACTATTCATTTATTATTAAGTTTAGGTTCAAGTTTGTACTGAACCAGCCTTCAAAAGTAAGTTTTCCCACTAGCTACGTCATGTTATATTTCGTGAAATTCTTTTGTTCTTCTTATGGAAATTTTTGTATGAAATGATTATATTATATGGCTTTTGCGTGTTTGTTCCAGGTTTTAAAAGTAGTGGTAATCGGTAGTTTGTCTCTTAAAATTTTCGGAGGGTTAATAGTGACGTTAGAGTCCTGCCATTGCTGCACAGCTAGTTCATAGTTTGAGCATATTGGATTGGGAGTTAGATGACAGCCATAGTGTTAGTCAAGAGCCAACTTGTGTTGGTAGATCATATATCCTACCGAATCCATGAGAGTAATGTCGCAGTGGTTATCCATAGCTGTCAGACTGACTCCTATTGACCTGAGTTTAGTCCACTAGGGTCCGTATTTGTGTTCGCATATACTAATCATCTTAGTAGCAAACGAAAACTATTAGATACTCTTATGATTTTTTGAGTAATGTTTGCAGACATCATCAATTGGTTGTGGACTCTCGTCGTTATTCAGACTGTTTGAGAAAAATTGTTTGCATTCTTTGCCCTTTAGATTTTACTGCAACATACTGGCTAACAGGAAAGGTTGTAGATTGTCCTGAAGATAAGAAAATTGCTAATAGAAGCCCTGAGTAAAAATATTTGCTATTCCTAACTGTTGATTGTTTCCTTTCTGAAGGACAAATTAGTTAGCGAAATACTTGATCCAGCTCCAAAAAACAAAAGGTTATTAAAGTTGATTCACGCTAAGCCCAAATCGCTTACCGATCAATTATAGCCATTTTACATCGTAATCCTAGTCAAAATTAGAGCCCCACTACCACAGTATGTCTAGATTGCCAATATGCAGCAAACAGTTTTAAGCTGTGTTGTAATTAAGATCAGCCTAAATAGATTTATTGTAATTAAACCAGTTTAGAATAGTCTATCTTTAAAAAGATACCTTTGAGGCAGTTTATCGTGAAAAACCTAAAATTTTCTATACTTCTGGAGTCATGTTGAAGACGTTTTTAATATAGGCGTTAGGCTCAGGGTATTTGCCTTTGCATGTTGTATTGCCGTCACAAATAGTATCGTTGGGAATCACTCCTTGCACTGGGGGAAGGTAGCTAGTTGCCCAACCTTCGGAAAGTTGAGCTACGCCTAATAGTCGACCCGTGCATTAGCTAGGCTAGATGTCCTAGCAATAGTGGTTATTCAATAAGAGTTATCTTAGACCCAAAACATAAGAATACATTTTAGTCATGATTACTTTAATCTGGGTTTCTGAGAGTGCAAAAAAGTTTTTGAGCACGATTGAATCATTAGAGAACGTAAACTGTTTTTGTTAATTTTCAAAGCAGTCGATGGCTGCCTACGCCCAAGTGCCAAGATTCTCTTGGTTACCCATTCCGTATACAGCATTTTCCCATAGAAAATCAATGTTGTCTTTGCTGATACCAGCTGGAGCCATGATGCTGGAGTAAAGAACACTACTGTTCTGTAAAAATTGTTGCTGGATGCCCTGGCCCAACAGATTGCTCATTATCGAGTTCTAAAGGTTAGTGAAAATGAGAGCCAGTCCTTGCTGCAGAAGCAAAGTGGGTCTGGCTGCCTTGAGCTTAGCCCAGTACCCAAGATTGGCCATGTTGAGAATAGTAACTTTTTCGTCTAGACTGTTGCTTTCGTGCCACTCTTTGAACCAGATGTAGTCTCTCAGCCTGATCTTGTTTCCATCTTCAATATACTTAATGTCCAGAAAATCTTCCATCTATTGGATTTTATAGTTGTTTACTTCCCGAAAACGTGGTTTTTAGCCAAAGAAAAGGAACTAGTCCTAGTTTTACATCTTGAAAAAGGTATAATTTCTGATAATCTATGTTCCGCTTTGCCCAGGAAAATGGGCGTAAAAAATTTAGGTTTAAGGCTTGAAAATTACCTGGTCTTTGGCTTTGTCTTTTATCACACTTAGTAGAAGTGGTGGCAAGGCAAAAGTCATCACAAGAGAAATAAGCACACATATCCCACTAAAGACTTGTATCCTGTGAAAACGTTTGAGGCGCTTGCTTGAGACAGGGGGTGGTGCTTCAATCACACCCATGAACTCTTGCTCATACTGCGGCGGAGGAGGTGCCTAGGCCGCTCCTTCGGACTCGCTGGCAATCGATGGATTCACGTTTAAGGGGCTGATGCCTTCGTTGAGAGCTGAGGGTTGTAAATTCTCTTCGACGACCAAAAGTGGTTCAGGTAGTTCTTCGGCTTCACTCATGATACGAGATATTTAATCAATAATCCTCTTATTTGTTATAAGTCTTAACAGATGTAAAAGTGCTCTGATAGTCTTAAAACACAAAGAAAACACTACCCCTCACTCGTAACTAGGTCGAAATCAGCAGAGCCTACTATCAGTGAGCTGAATGTTGCAGAGATGAAGATTTTGCTGACACAAGCTGCAGCTATACCTGACTATTAATTAGCCACACTGCGTCAAGATTTGTTGATTAGTAAAAAACTGTTCAATCCTTTCAGGTACTTTGGATCACCCCATTTCGATTCTGTATAGTAATCCTCAAAATTTCACCAAAAGCACCTTGATGCCATGTTTTGTATGAGTCGATTGCCTACCCGTAGAAGCCATAAAAAAATCATTCTAAAAGCTAGCAAAGATAAAAAAGAAGGAGAACTTCCTACTACAGTTAAAGACGTATTCATGACTGTTAAAGAGGCTAAAACTGGTTCCTAGGCTATGCGAAGCACTTTTTTTAGAAAGGCTGTAGGCAATGCTGGTGGTAATATTTCTGAGGGCAGCAACGGCAGTGACTGCACTGTGGTAAGCAAGGGCAGTTCAAAGTCTACAGCACGTCGTGGCGAAGCTTGTTCACCAAAAAAATATGTAAAATAGAACAAATAGAACTTTCAACGTTTAAACTTGAACAGCATGCAGAAAGTGAGGTTGAAGCTGCATCTAGACAAAAGATAGAATCGTCTTGGACTCAATTGATATGTTTTTACGCTCATCAGTAATATTTTAGTATATCTTTCATCATTTTGGAAAACTAAACTCTGTCGATCTAAATCAGTTGATGCGTACCTAACCATCGCCGTTCTGGTCGAAGTATTTGACTACTCGGGTGTAGTAGCCCTAATCTAAGTGACTTCCTAGTCTTGACTGCAGCTACTTGGCCGATAAACTTGAACTGCCATCAGTGTCGATGTAGCGGAACGTCTTCTATAGGTTTTCAGTAGTTAAAAGCTGCCTAAGGTCAGTAGTGGCAAGGCAAAACTCTGAATGATAGATATGTTACCTGAGAAGCTTATGTCTCCTGAGTTATTGATGTCTATGGCCAACATGATGTCCCTCGCTATTTGCTAGGCCTCTTTTTGCGTTTTGGCTAAAAAATTTATAAGTGCTTTGGTAAGCTAGTACTCCCTGATCTAACCGTTGCGACTGAGGTTTACGGCCCAAAAAGCGTGGACGATATCGATTTGTTCTTTTTCCTGTTCAACAAAATTAAGCATGAATAGTAAAATGGCGAGCTGTATTTAAGTAATTCTGAGATTCTTGATCAGAATATTGTACCTTGAATCTCATCATTTTTTATAGATATATTTTGACTGACTGCTTCTGCTGCTTGGAAACAGAAACGTAGCTCAGTTATTTCACGACCCAGGGGTGCTGAAAGATCTACTAAATGCAGATACGTTTCTCCATATTTTTATTCAGCAGACGCAGCAGTAAGTCTTGCACTTCATCTGATCGCAGCGACCAGACCTTTTACTAAAACTTGACTGAATTTTTATGTATACTTTTGGTTATTTATGCATGCGACTAGCCAGTGAAAGGTGCATTTCCGCATAATAGAATATAGAGGACAACGCCCAATGACCAAATATCGCATCTAGAATCGTAGTATTGATTAAATACCTATGGAGCCATATAGTGTATCTGAATAGATGATCTTTTACAGTGCCGGTAAGTCGTCGCTATTTGGGCCTATTTTATCCAAATTTGAGAGCAGAGCCAAAGTCAATCAGTTTTGAAATATTATTAGTTTAGTCGTAAATGATGTTTTACAGCTTAATATCTCTAGCTTAAGGGGACAGTACCGATGCATTATATTGTGCATGTGCAAATATTTTATAGCCAGCAAGGTTTGATAAAATAGCCCAAAAGCTGCCTATTAGGGCACTGTTTTTCTTCCCTCGAGCATTTCAAGAGAATCCCGCCTGTGAACTAACTAGGTAACTATGAAGATGTTGGCTTGATCCTAAAAAATTTCGTACATGCGGATGATATTCGGGTGGTCCTAGATACAGTTAAAAATACCAATTATCTTAGAATCTAGTATTAATTTACTACTCTTTTAGTAGCTGTGGAAGTCTCTAGCTTAGGCAGTTTTTTAATGACTCGAAGATGTCCAGTCGACATTGAACGCACTTTGTGAACCTCAGAGAACTAACAGATGCAGAGTGGTTCTAGAAACTAGTAGTAAAGATGGGGACTCACTGCTTAGCGCTTGCTGATCATTTGTTTGAACTAGAACACAGCCTGCTCTTATCGAGGTGGTTGCTGGCGGTGCTGCTTGGAACCCATCTTACTTATATTAAATCATAATATCATTTTATCAGAAATCACTAAAAATAAAAATAAAAATAAAAGCACTTTTCATTCAATTGAAGTGTTTTATTTGAAATTTTATGATATCCAGACATTTTCACTAGCTAAAAATGCATAAAAATTAAATTTGCTGCGAGTTTATTAAGTCAAAAAGTAACTTCCAGTTGTAAAATAGATACAGTAAAAGTTAATATCAACAGGTAGCCGTATTGCACGAAAAATTGCGTTGAGTTTTGGTCTGAGAATTTTTTCTTCCCAAACTTTACTTGGTGTTTGATAGTTTCTTTTTGCTTCTGCGGATTCTCATCAGCTTGCTTTGGCTTCTCTTTGTGATTTTGCTGTGTTAGTAATAGAACTATTCGCTGAAAAAATTGTCAAATTTGGTAGTTTTCATGTCTGCGTCTATCCTACCTATCATTTCCTAGAGGCGCTATTTGAGTTCGCTTTCATCGAAGTTGAAACAGTTTAGATCGGGCAGGTAAGGAGGTGTTAGTTGCTTCTATTATATGGTTTTTCTGCTTATTTTTCCGATCCAGGGATGAATCAAAATTTACTGGATACCAAATAGCTTTCCAAGCCTTTGATTGGGATTCTTCTATAGTAGCCCTCGCAATAAATTTTATAGCTATTTCGAGAGAGGTGTATGGGAAGGGAAAGACAGCTATTAATGAAGGATTCCTTGATAAATTTCCTAATGATTGAGGCTGTAGTACGGAGGCACCCCTATCACTAGTTAATAAAGTAAAGCTCCCAGGCAATAGTAGTCTAGAGTGAAACTGTGTCCCTGTTTGTTAAGCATTTAAGGAGCCATGTACTATGGACTCCCGCAAAAAGAATAGCTGGTCTTTGTTCTTGCTAAAGGCTTAGCCAGCCCGAAATCAGCTATCTTAACGTGACCGTCAGCTGCAATAAGTAAATTTTAAGGTTTTATGTCCCTGTACAAAATGCCATTTTGATGTATATAGTCAAGTCCTACCAGTATCTACAAAAAATAAAATTTCGCTTACTCTTCGCTCATTCTTTTGACTTGCTTTAGTCTGTTGAACAGCTCCCCTCCTGGACAGTCTGCATATAATCGCATTTACATTAGACCACGAAAGCAAAGTGGTTGAGTGTTTCGAAGCAATACTTGAGACTAGTGGTGAAGGGCGACTTGAGTTCCCCCAAAACGTAACGTTCGTTCTAGACTATTGTTTCCCGTTGGCTTTAAATGATGTTCTTTTTGTCGATGAGCTTGAGAGCAAAGTACTCGGAACTCCACTGGTCTCGAACCAAAAAGACCAAACTGAAACCGCCAGTACCCAAGCAACGGACTAATTTGAAGTTGTGCAGTTTGATTTTTTTGGTGGGTAGAGCTTTGAAAATAGGTTTGAGAGGATAGAATCCTTATTTAAGTTGCTAGCTTCTGAGTGAGAGTAAGTAGTCGATTACAGGATGCCCTTGTTAAGTTTCAAAGCCTATAATTGTCGAGGTAAGCGTTGTATGGGCAGTTGTCTGGTACTATACGATGGCGTGTTGTATTTTGAGCTTACTTTAAAGCTAAGCTATTGATCTAGCATACACGCTGATGTCCTTTGCTGCGTTCATAGCACTGAGTTTAATTCTGTACTAGCTTATCTTTTGACCCTCTAGCATCTTAGCGGTGTTTGCATCTAGTTCATAGTGTTTTTGTATTTTTTACAGTTGTTCAGCTGGTAGTGTGTGCTTATGAGTGGCCAGATAGCTCACCAGTTGTTTTTGTTCTTGGCGGTTGGTATAGTAGGGAGAAGTTTTTAGTATGTTCACATTCGACTTGTAGCGATGGAACAGTCTGGCAAGTGACTGCAACTTCGAGGGACTTTGGCGAAGCTAGTGCGTATTGGCCAGTAGTTTAGAGTTTGACAGTGTGTGGTTTTACTTTCTGGGATTGATTGGCACTTTGGAACGTATTTGCATCATTGTTCTATTATGTTATTTATTCTATTAGCGCCTACTCTTATATTCTGCAAAGAATAATATAAAAAAGGTACTGTTCTCTGTTTTTCTCATTACTTAGCCATCGCTATAATAAAGGAAAACATCTATCATATTAAAAAAATTTTCAATTAAAAAAGATAATTCAAACAAAGTTGGATAAGAATCAGCAACAGGCCTTTTTAGGTTTTTTCTAACTGTTCAGTTAAGTTTCCATGCTGCCAAGCTTGATTCCGATTGATTAATTTTTAGGGTCAAGCTAGCCCTTTTCTATTCTTGTGACTATGTTGTCAGAAAGTTGAATGAATAGTGCATCGATGTTTCGACCTGACTTGGCTGAGCATTCCATAAAAAGCATTTGATTTTTCTTGGCCAGGTAAAAGCCTTAGTCGTACGTGATGGCCCTTCTGAATATTTTAGAAATATACTTGCTCTACAGATCCATTTTGTTGCCGATCAGCATCATACTTATTTTGTCGTTAGAGTATGTTTTGGTCTACTCCAACCATTTCTGGATGTTTATATAGGACTCACGATTAGTCACATCGTAAGCCAGAATGACTCCTATTGAACCACGATAATAAGAACGCGTGATAGACTTGAAGGTCTACTGTCCAGCCTAGCTCAAGAAGCTCTTACTGTGTCCCAGATTTGCAACTTTACGTATTTTTAACCCAAGTTAAGCACTTTAGATCCGAACTATACTCCAATCGTGCTGTCGTGGTCGAACTTAAACTTTTTTTACAAAAATTGCAGCAACATGCAACTTTTGCCAACGCCTGAGTATGGTCAGAAATACTTGTGTCTCCAATTATGATGAACTTGAATAAGTACGCGTAATTGCTCATAATAAGCTATATACTATGATTAATAAAATATGATAATTTGATATAAAATTGTCATTACTATCAAAATATTGAATATCAAGAATTTATCAAAATAAAAATATGTAAAATTATCGCTTGAAAGTGGTTATTGTAACTATAGAATACATTATATTGTTTGAGGCCAGTCTAAGATGAATTAATAATCATAATGGTGCAGTATCAGGAGCATATCAGAATAGGCTTCTTCTTTAAGTTCGAACTTACAAACCTACAAATCCGAAGCAAGGGCAAAACTGAGATCTTGTCTTAATATAA
>Ga0169931_10006096_pt1 | contig 18253 bp, 21 predicted proteins | sample Kivu_15m_20L_FD_129675 | JGI IMG/M metagenome (GOLD analysis project Ga0169931, IMG submission 129675) | Freshwater microbial communities from Lake Kivu, Western Province, Rwanda to study Microbial Dark Matter (Phase II) - Kivu_15m_20L... | ecosystem: Environmental > Aquatic > Freshwater > Lake... | reverse complement strand
CACGATGTTGTAGTGATGACATTTCGCAATCGCTCGCCACTGTCAATGCGTAAAGGGACAAGGAATGTCACGTCAGAGAGATCGGGCACAGACGATGGAGATTGTCCCTCATCTTCGACATCGCCCCACAAGCGTTTTTCGCATTCCCGAATCTGGTCTCGTACTTGCGCGTAGGGGAGGCCAAGTGTCGCAATATCGCCATATGCGAGCCGCGCATTCTCAAAGTCACCTATCGCATACAAAGACTCAGCAATGATCTGTTGCGGCCATACTGTGAACATCAACGAGTTGTAGGCGTAACGAGAATCTCGCATTTCCGATTGATGACGATCACGAAGATGACGAGCGCACTTGAGCGCATCTGTGTAGCGCCGTTGCGCTAGGTGGTTTTGTGCGAGGACGAGATAGGTGACGAGATAATCGGATCGAAGAGCCTGCGCCTCCACAAGCAAGTCGTGGACATCTTCACCACGAGACATAAGCAGTTGGGCGAGAGAGACATACGCAACAACATCAACCACTTCCTTCTCGCCATCTTCACGAATGATCTGAACTGCGCGTTGCAGTAATTCTTCTGCTTTATGGACATTGCCGAGCGACATGTGAATACGGCCTAATTGGCCGATGATATTGATTTTGCGAGGTGTTGCTTCTAACTGGCGTTCCAACAACGGAAGATTGCGCAGGTGTTTTTTGGTCTGATCACTCTCGTATCCAAGGTGCTGCATGTGGAGCGCTATCGGCTGAAGGTGCTGGCCACGTTCATCGGCTAATCGACGTATGTCGGGGAGTGTTGTTTCGTGGATGTCACCCACAAACTGAATCTCAGGGTCGTGGCGCCACAGTCGAAAGTCTGTGTATGGCATCCATCCGATGAGAGGTGATATCTGGAGACCAAAGGCGGCAACATTGGGCGAATTGCTGAGGAGTTGACGCAAAGGAAATTGTTCCGTATTAGTCAGTACTTCGTCGGCATCGATGTAGAGAACCCATTCAGCGTTGGTATGCGTTAATGATTCGTTTCGTGCAGCCGCGAAATCATCGTTCCAGATACGGTGGAATACCTTTGCACCAAATTGTTCAGCGATTGCAACCGTGCTATCCGTACTACCCGTATCAACGATGATGATCTCGTCGCAACATGCACGGACAGATGAAAGACAGCGTGCGAGGTGTTGCTCCTCATTTTTTACAATCATGACCGCTGCAAGCAGCGGACGTGATGTGCTCATCGTGTCTCAGGGAGCTTTTTTGGAGTTGTGCTCTTTGTGGATTCCGTGGCGACCACTGGCGTTGTGGTTGTCGTTGAAGGAACAGTTGTTGTGGTTGGCGCTTGAGTATTGGGCATGGTTGTTGGAGTATTTGCCGATGGATCCGGCGTCATTTGAGTCCAGTTTCCTGACGGGTCAAACAGGAATTGTCCTTGTGGGTCACACACCCAGTTCGCGCTGATGTCATAAAACGCATTGGACGTCCACTCTTGAAGAACCAATTGATTAAAAGATGGGTCTGAGTAGACGTTGGTGTTGTAGTCGTAGTTTCCACTTGATACTGAATAATTTGCACTTACTGGCAGGTAATTGCCCGAAAGGACGCACATGAAGTTTGCGCTGGGGTCCGGAATCCAGTTGGCGGATGGATCATAAAAAAAGTGACCAAAGTTCGAGTCATACCCGAGTCCACCAGCGGGACTTACTGACTGTGTACCAAGTGCCTGACCAGAACGACCGAAGAATGACACCACAGCAGGGGCAGTAATTGCTGCTCCAAGTAGCCCTAACAGAAATGTTCGCCGTGTCGGATTGGCGTACTTGGCTACTTCTTCAAAGACGTTCTCGCTACTCACATCACTCACACTACTTACTATGACCTATCTGATTGAACCTGTGTTTATTTCTGATGTGAGTCTGTCGGTGATCGGACAGGCCCAACTTCCCAAGTCGCAAGTTTTGTCAAGTCCTGATTTTTCCCAATAACCACAAGGGTTTGCGAGGGGTCGCCTAGTCCAACCTCGAACAGGGGTGGTGTAGAGACAGCGGCCATGTCACAACCACGCAAGTCCACATCCACCTCCACTACATCGGCTCGTCGTCCGTCTCTCTTCATTGTTGAGTCGCCAACGAAGGCCAAGACCATCCAGAAATATTTCGGCGACACCTTCATCGTGTGTGCCACCGTCGGACACATTGCAGACATTTCCACTGCAGACAATGCGGTCAATCTCGCAAATGATTTCGCAGTCACGTACGAACTCTCTCCTGCGGGCAAGAAAGCAATCAGCGAACTTCGCACAGCGATGAAGAAGTGCGACGAGATCATTCTCGCCACCGACGCTGATCGTGAAGGGGAGTTGATCGCGGCTCTCGTTGTTGAGTTCCTGCGCCCCACAATTCCAGTGAAGCGCATTGATGTTCTCTCCATCACGAAGCCCGCGATTGAAGAGGAGTTGCTGCATCCACGTGACATTGATCAGAATCTTGTGGAAGCAGCACGCACACGGCGAGTCCTGGATCGACTGTTCGGATATCAGGTGACCGACATCGCACGAAAGAAAGTGCGCGGTAATACAACAGCTGGTCGTGTGCAGAGTCCCGCACTACGTCTCGTTGTCGAACGTGAATACGAACGCATCGCATTCACATCCGCTTCGTACTGGGACGTTGTAATCGGAGTCGACACAACACCAGCGTTCAAGGCCACGTTGACCCGTGTATCGAATGCATCAACTAATAATGCGATGCTCGCAGTTGCTACTGGAGAGCACTTCGACGACCGTGGGCAATTCACTGCCAGTCCCGATGAAGTGGTGGTGGTTGATCAACTCGTGTCAGAACGTATTGCGACAGCGTTATCGCAACCGTCATCTCAAGTGGAGGTGCGTGATGTTGTGAGCAAACCTGCAAAGCGCAATCCGCAACCACCATTCACGATGAGTTCGTTACTCCAGGCGGCGGGGAATCGCATTGGTATGAGTGCAGCTGAGGTGCGTTCAGCCGCGCAGGAACTGTTCAACAAGAGCCACATCACGTATCCGCGTACCGATAACCCTGTGCATTCTTCGAGTAGTCGGAAGGAGATTCGCGCACAGATCGCAAAGACGTTCGGCGCAGACAAAGTTCACCGTTTGATCGATACGCATCAAGCAGGGCAAAGAACACCCAAGGTGCACACGAAGCCATTCGTCCCACTCGGCTTGATGTGCGCAAGTTGACGGGCGTAACGCCGCGACAGCAAGCGCTGTATGACCTCATCTGGCAACGCACAATGGCATCGCAAATGATCGAAGCGACCGGCACCACACTTACAGTCACCTTGTTTGCAGATGTCATAACAGATCAATGCGAGTTCACCGCAACGGGTACCACCTATAGCGAGCCCGGTTTCTTGGCGGTGTATGCGGCAATGAAAAATGAGGGCGGGGAGGGCAACGACGACGATGCTTTCGCTGTCTTCCCACCTCTATCTATTGGTGTTGAGTTACCAGTGTCATTGGCGGAGGCGAAGGAACACCGCACGTTGCCACCTGCGCGATTCACTGAGGCCTCGCTTGTGCGAGAGCTGGAACGATTGGGCATTGGTCGGCCATCTACCTACACGGCCATCATTGAGAAGCTGCATGACCGATATGTATGGAGCAAGCAAGGCGACCGTGCACTCATTCCAACAGTCACGGCATTCGCGGTGCATCGATTGTTGACCACCTGGTTTTCCGATCTCATTGACTATGAGTTCACTAATCAGTTAGAGAACAATCTTGATCACATCGCAGACGGCGCGTCACTACGTTCATCGGTACTTAACGAGTTTTTCTTTGGCACGACTGATGTTGTGGGTCTGCAGACCCTTGTGTCAGACGCCGCTGACAACACGATGTGGAATGAAATGTTTGCGTTGGAATTGGGCACACATCCCGGGACAGGGGAGAAGATGGTGGTGCGTCCTGGGCGGTGGTGGCAGAAGACGAAAACGTTCAGCCCGTACATCGAGTGTGGACAATTGCAGAAGTCGATTCCCGATCAGATGGCTTTCGACACTCTCTCTCCGGCAGACGTTGCGATGCTCTTCACGTTGCCACGAGTGCTCGGACAACACCCTGACTCTGGCGCTGATGTTGTTGCTCAACTGGGACCGTATGGCCCATATGTGAAGTGCGGCGCAGAGATCCGTTCATTAGTGCGTGATGGTGCGTTGTTTGCAATCACGTTGGACGAAGCGGTGACGTTGTTGGCAACTCCGAAGAAAGCGCGTGGTGAAAAGAAATGGGGTACTGCAACGAAACGGGATAGCAAAAAGAAATGGAGTGGCAAGAAGACTGCAGCAAAGAAGAAGAAATAAATAGTGGCAATCCTGACACACCCATCCTCTATGGTGATGCACGTATCACGAGTGACCTCAATAGAGGTCCGGCAACCGAGCCCACCTGGCCACGGTGCCTACTCACAGGTGCTGCACTCACAAGAGTGCACATCGCGTGGGAGATACGGTGCACCGACAGTGCGCACAATGCGGGTGACACACACGTGTCCGTTCATTTTCGAACTGTTGATGCATCTCAGAAGCCAACACGAGAACACGAAAGAACCGACATGACACACCCATTTGATACAACTCCATCGCACGACAAGAAAGGCGGTCCCGTGACCCATCACGATCCCGGTCAGCAGCGCTCTCCCAGCGCCAACACACAGCAGGAAGTCAACACGCAACAAGAAGATGTTGATCTCATCCTCACCAACTTGCACCACCGCGTCACATCGGTAGAACCCATCGCACGTGATCTCAATCGACACCTTGTTGATTTACTCGGACCGTGTCCGGTTGTGGTGTGTGAGGAAGGAGTAGCCGGATCATGGGTAACAATCGTGGAAGACCAAGAGGGCAATCACTTGGTGCAGTTGCCATTACTTCCTGTGACCGAAGCACTGCGACTGTCATCGGCACTTGTAGCACTTGCTCGTGAGACAGATTTCTCCGATGTGCGACGCTCACTGCCATCGTCGGTGCAATACCACTTGCCATTTTTCGTCTTACCTCATGTCACTAAGGTGTCAGGTCACGTATCGGCGGTGCAGCAATGACTCGCGATGTGTTTGACATTGGTCGCAGTGACTGGGAGGTTGTCTTTGCTGAAGATGAGATCCATGAGGTGTGGCCGCTGATTTCACGGTGTCTCGTCGAACGCTCTGAAGAAGTGGTGTGGCTCATCGCTCGACCCGATGGCACTCGCACATGGTTGTTCGAGTTAGAGACCATCTGGGGCTGGCGCACTACATATGGTGAGCCCACCTCCACGGAGATTGCGATTCCCCTTCCTGTAACTGTGGTCTTTAACATTCTCCAGACCCTTGACGACATCGTTGAGGCAACCTTGTATTACAACTCCAATGATGATGCATTTGTGGTGCGCGTTAACGATGTCACGCAGTTTGTGGACTATCCACGACACATCACTCAGAGCAACATCGCGGAGCTGTATGAGTACTTCAACGACACGTCTCAGCAAGAGCTCATCGCGCAAGTCACCCAGGAGCATTTCCAGAAATTCGCTCCGGTGCACTCAGCAAAACCCCCACACGTTGATCCTGATACGGCTGCAATCGCGCCGTATCTCACAGTGGAGTTTGCAAATAACACGTTCCGCGCCACTACGGATTGGCGTCGTGCTGGTGGCCCACGAATTACTACCGCATACCCGGCGGCGATAGTGCAGGAATTCACCTTCTCATGTGTTGGTGCATTACTCGAGCGATTTTTTGGTGGTGAAGTAGAAGAAGGGAATCTCACCTTCTCTGTCAGCAACGATGGAGATCAAGTATTTGTCACCTACGGCAACAGTGGCTGCTGCATCGATATCCAATATGAATACATCATGCGCTGGATCTTCCACATCTATCGCGCGCTTGAAGCACTCGATGATGTTGAAGTGTTTTCCAAAGCGGGCCCGGGTATGGGCCCCACTGTCTCATTTGCACTTGATGACACCGCTATGTACGCCACGATCATTGCGGGCAATACCGATGCTGAAGACCGCGTGCGGATCTCAGCTCTTCTTGCTGACACCGCTGGCGACAACGAACCAACGCTTCGCGAGATCAATGCATTTAATGAGTCTTTGGTTGATGCCAAGATCATCTTGCAGCTTGATGCGGTCCTTGCGGTCATCGATGTTCACCCTTCAGATCGAAATGCCATACAAGAAGCTGTTCGTCAGTTGAGTCGTATCGCAACTCGGTTTGAGGGGATGGATGCACTCTTTGCGTCCTATGCATAGGGTGCGTTGACGTGGCGACGGAACAAAAAGTTCACTACGTGCGCGGAATCGCGGTGTCAATCATTGCTGCTCCGGTGTTCGTGTTCTTTGCACTGAACGCGATCGCCGCGCTTGCATCCACGTTCATCGGTGGCTGGCTACCGAGCCAATGGTTCTCCGATAATCCCGCCGACTGGCTGTTTGCGTTCGGTCAAGCGGGTGGGGCGGCGAATTACTTCACTTTCATGATCAGCGCCGTCATCGCGAGCACTAGTAGTTGGGCGATGCGCTGGGCGTTCACCGGCGCGTCCTAGATGGTTAGTCTGAGTCCATGGCAACAGCAAACCTGAACGGCACAACCATTTACTTTGAAGATTCCGGTGGAAGTGGCCCCGCAGTTATTTTGAGTCATGGCTTTCTTATGGATCACTCCATGTTTGACGCTCAAGTTGCGGCGCTGAAGGCAACCCATCGTGTTATCACATGGGATGAACGCGGTTTTGGTGCGACAAAACCCGGTGGATCTTTTACATACTGGGATTCAGCAAACGACGCTCTTGCATTGCTTGGTCACCTCGGAATTCAGAAGGCGTACGTCGGTGGTATGTCACAAGGTGGCTTCATTAGTTTGCGTGTTGCGCTCACCGCACCAGAGCGTGTTCTTGGACTCATCCTCATCGACACACAAGCCGGCGGTGAAGACGCCGCAGCAGTTGAGGGATACAACGGCTTGCGCGCCGCGTGGATGGAACATGGTCCGGCTCCCGTGCAAGACATCATCAAAGGTCTCATTCTTGGACCAGGTGAATGGAAAGAGTGGACCGACAAGTGGGCAGTTCTTGATCGCGACAATTTCAGCTTGGCATTTGATTGCCTGATTCATCGTGACGACATCACATCACGTCTTGGCGAAATCACTGCGCCGGCACTTGTCGTTCATGGCACTGCAGACCAGGCGATTCCCGTTGAAAAGGCCGAAACAATGCGCAAGGGACTGGCGGGAAAAACATCCATGTGTCTCGTTGATGGTGCGGCACATGCACCAAATGTCACGCATCCCGATGTTGTTAATCCAGCCATCGTTGACTTTTTGAAGAGCAACTAAATCATCACGTGAGCGACACGTCTCGCATTCAAGCGCTTCTCAAGTTGGCGCATCATCCGAACACTCCACAAGCCGAAGCCGAGTCTGCTTTGGCAATGGCGTCAAAGCTGATGCAAAAACATGGGTATACCGACGCTGATGTGGCGAGCGACGATATTGATGAGACTGAGGTAGCCGTCGAACGTGTGTCAATCGCAGGGAAGTATCGGGTACGCCGATTGTCGTTGCTACACGCAATCGCGGGTATCCATTCATGCGTTGGCTATCGCGACGATGATGAAAACAACACATGCGTGATGGTGTTGTACGGACGCCTCAATGACGTCTTTGCGACCAAGACATTGTTTGCTGCGGCTGAAGCATTAGCCATTCGATCTATTCCGAAAGGCGATCGTTCGTGGCGAGTGTCGTGGTGGAAGGGGTTTCAGCGCGGCATCGAGGAGGTGCTGAGTGTCGCCCGCCGTGATTACGTAGAAGAAACACCTGGTGCTGGGTTGGTGTTGGCTGATAGAGCGGCACGGGCGCAAAAAGAAATGCGCGCAACAGCGCCACCTTTGCGCGGCACGTATTCATATGTCGACACCGCCCAAGGTGCATATAAAAAAGGCAAAGAAGCGGGACAACGTTTTGGTGCTGCGGGTCGATCATTTGGCACTGGCGTCCGTGGTGAGTTGCAGTGACATACATTCGCGATCTCGCCGATCTAGTTCGCGCGCGCGTGCCGAGTTATGCGGACTGCAGTGAAGAACAAGCGTTGACCTACGCGTGTGAAGACGTGGTGATCGATGTTCTCGGCTCACGTTCTGTGCCAGAACACGAGCTCACAATATGGATCGCAGACGTCTGCGAGCGTGAAGACGTGGATACCCCAGTGCTTGTTTTTCTTCCAAAGAACGGTCGCATTACTGGGTCAACAGACATCGATGGCAATGTGATGTGTTTGCGCGGGCGTACTCCCAGTGTCGCAGTTGTATTGCACGAGTTGGCTCACGTGGTGTCGCGTGCGCCAAACCATGACACTCAATTCCGCTCCAGTCTCATCGGGATGTGGCGACGGCACCTCTCCGTGGAGCATGCTGCGCTGTTGCATTCGCTGTATGGAGCAACGGAATTACACGTTGATTCTTGGATGTAGTTCTCGTCACACACCCATGATGCGCCAGCGTGCTTCGGCGCGTGTGAGAACATCACCAGCAGCATTGCAAATCTCGCCTTCCACAAACACCGACGGCAATTCAAGCTTGGTGATGCGTGAACGAATCACCAATTCCGTTTGTGTCGGACACGGTGCTTTGTACTTCAACTGAAACGTTGCGGTGACGATCGGCTTCAGTTCGCCATAGTTATCTTCCGACACTTTGCGCACGGCAAACCCAAGTACTTCATCGAGAAGTGTTGCTTGTATTCCGCCGTGCACCACACCTTTGTCACCGGCATACTTTTCTTCAATCGCGATACGTGAGACGACGCTGCCGTCAACTTCATATTCGCGCTTCATCTGTAGTCCAGAGGGATTATCTTCGCCACATCCAAAACAGGTGTTGTACATGGGACTGAAGACTATTACGCAGGCTTAATAATTGCTTCGTTCGGTGAGCCACTTGCAGTATCCACACTCTGGTGATGGCTCCGGCATTGGCCCGTCAAGCAATGTCACCACCGTGGTGATGCGTTGTTGAAAGGCATATTCGTTGCGTTCGAGTGGTTGGTACACGTGATCAAGTTCGAGATGAAATCCCTCGCCATGCGATCCGTTGGTACGCACCGGCGCCCACACCATTAGCCCGGTTGTTGTGACTGGGCGTTGATCACCTTTGGAGGGGTGTTCTAATGCATACGCGTATGCCTCTAATTGCGGTGAATAGAAGTCGGTCTTTTCCTTCAACGTTCCCGAGAACTTGGTGTCGACAATTCCCCATGTCATGTCGTCGTACAGCAACAAGAAGTCGTACTTGCCGCGAATACGCCACCGTGTCTGTTCGCCATTGACCACCAACGGCGTGCTTTCCACCCATTGTCCCGTTCCATACACGTGACCAGCGGGAAGAGTTGACGAAAAGTCGTGCGAGTTCGCGTGCTCATAGGCCGCTTCTTGAATATTTGAGAGCGTTGACACAAGTCCGGGCATTGAAAATGGTCGGCGCAATCCTTTGTTATATCTCAACCAAAAACACCGCTCGCATTCCGACCACGCAAATGTGAGATCAGAGGGACTAAGTGGAGTGGTGTCGGACTTTGCCATGTCTTCGCACCTAAGTCAGCGATTAATCGTTGCGTGTGGAGATGATGCGCCAGCCATTCATGGAAATGGCTAAGAACACCGACGCCACAACGATGAATGCTGCAGCGGTTCCGCGATCAAACACCACATTGCGCAACACCATGCCCAGTGCGACGGTGATGATCCATACGAATATTCCGGTTGCGGTCGCATTTGATGAGCGATGCGCACGCGTGATGATCCAACCCACAATCAACGCAATCCAAAATGGCAACGCCACATAGAGCACTCCACCAACACCTTTGTCGGTGTCGTGGTTGCGTGTTCCGATAATCACCAACGCCAAGATGCATAACGCGTCGTAGAAGAAGTGTCGAACCGGTTTTGACTCGGTCTCAGGAACGTGCAGCGGAGTCACTTCAACACCACGACATTCATTGATTACTGCTGGTCGTAATACTCGCGTCCGAGATGAGTGATTTGATCCTCACCCATCATCCAACGCAAAGTGTTCATCAATTTTGCGAGCTGTGCGAACAAGTCGTGTTCTGGATACAAACCAGGTGCAACTTGCGGGCTCTTGTAATAGAACGACAGCCATTCTTGAATTCCGCCAAGTCCCGCACGTTGTGCAAGGTCAGAGAACAACACAAGGTCAAGTGCAAGAGGAGCAGCCAAGATTGAGTCGCGACACAAGAAGTTCACTTTGATCTGCATCGGGTAACCAAGCCATCCGAAGATGTCGATGTTGTCCCAACCTTCTTTGTTGTCGCCACGCGGTGGGTAGTAGTTGATCTGCACCTTGTGATACACATCGCCATACAAATCAGGGTTCTTCGTGGGCTCGAGAATGTCTTCCAGAACTCCAAGTTTTGATTCTTCTTTGGTCTTGAAGTTTTCTGGCGCGTCAAGAACTTCACCGTCACGGTTACCCAAAATGTTCGTGGAGTACCAACCCGACAAACCAAGTTGACGCGCTTTGATCATCGGAGCCAACACCGTTTTCATCAGTGTCTGACCAGTCTTAAAGTCTTTACCGCTAATCGGAATGTTCTTTTGTGTTGCGTATTCACGCAAGGCTGGAGTATCAACAGCCAAGTTGGGAGCACCGTTGGCAAACGGAACGCCTTCTTGCAACGCTGCGTATGCATACAGAATTGATGGCGAGATTGTCTCGTCGTTTGCATCAATTGCTTTTTCCAGCGTCTCAATGGTTTGGTGTGCCGGGCCTGGCTCGATGTAAATCTCGGTGCTTGCACACCAGATCATCACCACGCGGTCTACTTTCTTTTCTTCCCGGAATCGGTTGATGTCAGCACGGATTGCATTCAACATCTCGCGCTTGCTCACAGTTGCCATCACATGTTCGCCATCAAGGTTGCGTGCGTACTTGCGCTCGAACGCGGCCTTCATCGGACGAATGTCGCGCAGTGTTCCTGAAATCGCCTCGAGGTGACGTCCCTGTTCGAGAACGCCTGCGCGGGTTGCAGCAACATACGCATCATCGGGGAACACGTCCCATGCGCCCCATTCGATGTCTTCGAGACGGGCGAGGGGAACAAAGTCCTTGACCAGTGGGGTGCGCTTGTCAGTGCGCTTGCCGAGGCGGATTGTTCCCATCTGGGTGAGTGAGCCGATGGGGAGACCTTGGCCGCGCTTGGCCAACTCAACGCCGGCAATGAGGGTGGTTGCTACTGCGCCGAGGCCTACGGTGAGGACACCGAGCTTTCCTTCGGCGGGTGCAATTTTCTGAGGTTCAGACATATAGAAGTAGTGATCTTTTGTGAAGTAGCGCAGCACCCGGAGGAGCGCGCCATATGAATAAGACCCTCACAGGCTAGGCGGTAACTGCCGTGGGCGCGTTGATGTAGAGGTCAGCAAGCGGCACCAATCGCATCGTCTGTTTCTTCCCGTTGGGCGCAAGGGACAAAGGTGGTGTACCTCGAGACGTTGTCAACTGCGATTGCATGCATCACTGTATCGACCCACACTCCGCCGACGGAATTGTCGTTGGCGCACTGAACGGTCACATACGTATCTTCCATAACGGTCATGTGGGTCTGCAACGTGATTTGGTCGGCTTCCTGGCCTCGGGAATAACCAATAAAGCGCAGGTCGGGATTACCCACAGCGGTTGAAGTGAACTGACAACGTGAATTCACGCCAGTATTGAGAGGTGTACAGTCATCTCCGTCTGGTGGCTCAACTTCACAACGCTTTTTTTCGCTTCGCATGTCCGAGGTAGCGATGATGATGAAAGATCCAGCGGGTAGTTCGATATCCGATATGGCGACGAATCCAGACTCATCTCGGCTCACAAAGCCACCCCCCGAGGCTGACCAATAACCCTGGCTAATTCCATTAGACCCGGGTGCACCTTGTGTTCCTGGTGATCCGGTGTCGCCTTTTGGACCCCACGCGCCTTGAGTTGCCTGCGCCACCCCAGCTGACCACGACACGGCCCGTTCAGATTTCTTGCATTTCTTTCCGGTCATTATCCGTAGATCGCCGGTCTTTTTATGGGCACACGCGGTGATGGTCTCAGATGACATGGAAGCAACCGCATAGGTGACCCCAGTGGAGATGACTGTGGCAATGAGTGCTCCGGCTAAAAACGATTTCATTCTCAAAAGGTAGTGTTCACCCATGGACTTGTACAGCCCTGTGGAAAAAGGGGTTGCCAAGGTGGGGTCGCGGTGGCAGACTGACGGGGCTATGAAAAAGGACACCACCAGCCACCGCCTTGGACGCCTTGTAGTAGTAGTTCTGTAGCGCACCGACCCCCGAGTCTGTGCGCTACCCGCCACCCAAATAGGGTGGTTTTTTCAGTTTTTAACCCCAAATTCACCCATACTCATCACAAACACACTCAACACACTGGACCTTTACAGAGGACACGACATGGCAGGCAAAGAAATCCTCACCGGCGCCGAAGCGCTCATTCGCTCTCTTGAAAAAGAGAGCGTTGATGTGATTTTTGGTCTTCCGGGTGGGTGCATCCTTCCCGCATATGACCCGTTGCTCGGGTCCAGCATGCGCCACATCCTCGTTCGTCACGAACAAGGTGCAGGGCACATGGCCGAGGGATATGCGCACGTGACAGGCCGACCTGGTGTCGCCATGGTGACAAGTGGTCCTGCCGCTACCAACATGGTGACCCCGTTGTGCGATGCGTACATGGACTCAATCCCGATGGTGTGCATCACGGGTCAGGTGTCAACGGGGGCGATCGGAACTGATGCGTTCCAAGAATGTGACACGGTCGGAATCACACGCAGCGTGACAAAGCACAACGAATTAGTGATGCGCGCCGAAGATATCCCGCTCGCAATTCGTCAAGCATTTCATATTGCGACAACGGGTCGCCCAGGCCCAGTTCTTGTTGATCTGCCAAAAGATATTTTGCAGAACAACATGACATGGCATTGGCCATCAGATGATGACGTTGTTGATTCACTGCCTGGTTATCGACCCACCACTAAGGGTCACCCGCGTATGATCAAAGAAGCGGCGAAGTTGATTCTGTCGTCGCATCAACCCGTTTTGTATTTGGGTGGCGGAGTTCTCAAAGCTCGTGCTGCGGAAATTGTTCGCGAACTTGCCGAACTCACCAACATTCCTGTTGTCACAACATTGATGGCACGTGGAGCGTTTCCCGACAATCATCCCCTGTGTCTCGGCATGCCTGGTATGCACGGCAATGCAACTGCGATCACCGCAATGCAAAAGGCTGATTTGTTGATTGCACTGGGTGCACGTTTCGATGACCGAGTCACGGGCAAAGTATCAGCGTTTGCACCTAATGCGAAAATCATTCACGTTGATATCGACCCAGCAGAGCAAGGCAAAGTGCGCAAGCCTGATGTGCCGATTGTTGGTGATTGTCGTCTAGTTGTTGAAGAGATTGTTCGCGCAATTCGCGAATTGGTGTCTGGTGGCACTGCGCAAGTTGACATCACGTCATGGCGTAGCAAGGTCAGTGGTTGGCAAGAACAGTTCCCACTGGAATACGAGCAGTCCGCTCCGGGCGAGGCATTGAAGCCGCAGTATTGCTTGGAAAAGGTTCGCGACGCAGCACCCGAAGGAACAATTGTTGTGTCTGGTGTTGGTCAACACCAGATGTGGACGAGCCAGTTCTGGCATTTCAATGAGCCATACACGTGGGTGAACTCCGGTGGTCTTGGCACGATGGGCTTTTCGGTTCCCGCCGCAATTGGTGCAAAGGTTGGACAACCCGACCGCACAGTGTGGGCAATTGATGGTGATGGTTGTTTCCAGATGACTGCACAAGAGTTGATCACTGCATCACAAGAAAACATTCCGATCAAAGTCGGCATCTTGAACAACAGTTACTTGGGCATGGTGCGTCAGTGGCAAGAGATGTTCTACGGCAACCGCTACAGCGAAGTTGACCTTGGTGGTGGCATTCCTGATTTTGTGAAGTGGGCCGAATCAATGGGGTGCGTCGGCATTCGTGTTGAATCACCTGAAGAAGTTGAAGCAGCGATAGATAAAGCAAACGGCATTAATGACCGTTCAGTTGTGATCGACTTCCGCGTTGCTGAAGAAGAAAAAGTCTTCCCGATGGTTGCTGCAGGTTGCAGCAATGACGACGTCATGTTGCAGCCATCACAGGAATCACGTCGGGAGTTCTTGCGATGAATCTGAACACCATCAATCCAGTTGGAGACTCGCGCAATCACCATATCTTGTCGGTGCTTGTGCAGAACCGCCCGGGTGTTCTCGCGCGCGTGTCAGGTCTCTTTGCGCGTCGCGGATACAACATTTTTTCTTTGACTGTTGCGCCAACAGAAGATCCTGATTACAGCCGCATCACCATTGTTGTTGATCTCGCGTCTGCACCGCTTGAGCAAATGGTGAAGCAATTGTTCAAGTTGATCGATGTTGTACGCATCACCGAGATTGATCCACGTCGCTCGGTTGAGCGCGAACTGATGATCGCCACCGTGTCGGTAGACGCTACGACTCGTGGTTCGATAGTTGAACTCACCAATATCTTCGAGGGAAAAATCTTGGCCGTGGGAACAGATGCCATCACGGTCTCTCTCGATGGGGCACCTTCAAAGTTGGATGACTTTGAAGAATTGCTCCACGCATATGGCATCGTGGAAAGCCAACGCACTGGACGTGTAGCGCTTCCCAAACTCGATCGTGAGGCACGTTCGCGTGTCGCAAAAGGAAAGGCAAGTTGATGGCAGCAAAGATGTATTACGAGAAGGACACCGATCCCTCAATCATTCGCGGTCGCAAGGTAGCAATCATCGGATATGGCTCACAGGGTCACGCTCATGCACTGAACCTCAAAGAGAGCGGTGTTGATGTGGTGGTTGGACTTCGCGAAGGTTCAAGCTCGAAGGCAAAAGCCGAAGCAGCTGGCCTCACCGTGAAGACCATTGCTGACGCTGCAAAGTGGGCCGATGTCATCATGTTGACAATGCCCGACACCGAGCAGAAGGCGACATACCAAGATCACATCAAGCGGTACATGAAGCCCGGCAAGGCGCTCGCGTTTGCTCACGGATTCAACATTCGTTTCAAGCGCATTCGCCCACCAAAAGGTGTTGATGTCATCATGATCGCACCAAAGGGTCCAGGCCACTTGGTGCGTCGTACGTACACAGAAGGCGGCGGCGTTCCATGTCTTATCGCTGTCGAACAAGATGCAACTGGCAAGGCAAAAGATGTTGCGTTGTCATATGCAGAAGCAATTGGCGGTGCACGCGCAGGAATTATCGAAACAACATTTGCTGAAGAGACCGAAACAGACTTGTTTGGTGAGCAGGTTGTGTTGTGCGGTGGTTTAACATCACTCGTGCAGGCTGGTTTCGAAACACTTGTTGAAGCGGGTTACCAGCCAGAGATGGCGTACTTCGAGTGCTTGCACGAAGTGAAGCTCATTGTCGACCTCATGTATGAAGAAGGCATTGCGGGCATGCGTTACAGCATCTCAGACACCGCCGAATACGGTGACGTCACTCGCGGACCTCGCATCGTCACGCCTGCAACAAAGAAGCAGATGCAGCGCATCTTGAAGGAAATCCAAAGCGGCAAGTTTGCCCGCGAATGGGTTGCTGAAAGCGAAAGTGGTCGCGCACACTTCAACGCATTGCGTGAAGCAGGAGCAAAGCATCAGATCGAAGAAGTAGGAAAGCAACTGCGTTCGATGATGCCGTGGATCTCTGCTGGCAAGCAGAGTGTCTCTGAAGCATCAGGCGGCTGATTTCCGTTCTCATTATGGGGACTGTCGCGGTGTTACACCGCGACAGTCCCCATAATGCTTTCTAACCCTAAAAAATCCGTTGGGTTCCGTGTGTACAGCGGAACATTGAGTGACGCAGCTGTTGCTGCAATCATGAGGTCAACCACTCGTGTACCACGAGGTTTTCTCCCTTGTCTCAAAACCGCTGCAGCAAGACGTCCATACATGCGCGATGCAGCGAGATCAAAAGGAAAGGGATCAAAAGTAGCTTCCACTCTTTGAAGTAGTTCTTGGCGATCAGCACGTTCTCGCGCATCATTCGTTGCGTGGGGGCCAGCCGACAGCTCTGCGAGAGTGAGTGTGCTGATTCCCATCTCAGTTGGTAACAGACTCGCATCAATCTGATGCAGGTCGATCACCACTGATGTATCAAGCAATCCGAAAGTATTCATGACTCTGGAGATGTCAGCCACGCAGAGCAATCTCTTGGGACCCCAACGCATCGAGATCTTCCCTCAGCTGCTGAAGATTGATGCGCGGAGCATTTGCGAAGTTGGCAACAACTGCATTTTTCGAGACGAATCGGTGACGTCGTAAAGGAGTGAGTTCGGCGATCGGTTGTCCGTGTCGAGTGACGATGAACCCGTGCCCCACTTCAAGCTCGCGCATGATTGCGGCATTGTCGTTTCGTAGTTCGCGTTGGGAGATCATGCGTGCCATGTGTGCAGTGTAGCGATAGGTGCTACACGTGTTTTCGCAGTCTCGCTAGGGATTCTCAAATCCGACTTGTTTGGTCGGGAATTAGGGGCTAACGTAACCGACCTATGACGAATCCAAATTGGGGTTTTGAGACCCGCCAAATTCACGCCGGACAAGAGCCAGACCCCACAACAGGGGCTCGCACCGCACCGATCTACCAAACCACGTCGTATCAGTTCCGCGACTCCGCACACGCGCAAAATCTCTTCGCGCTTGCAGAGATTGGAAACATCTACACGCGCATCATGAACCCAACGCAAGGTGTACTTGAGGCACGCCTGAGTTCGCTTGAGGGTGGCGTGACCACAGCTGTTGGTCTTCCTGGTGCACTTGTTGTGTCATCGGGACAAAGCGCAGAAGCTCTTGCAATTTTGACACTCGCAGAAGCCGGCAGTCACATTGTTGCATCGCCATCTCTGTACGGCGGTACCTACAACTTGTTGCACTACACAATGCCGAAGATGGGTATTGAAGTGACCTTCGTTGATGATCCACACAATCTCGAACAGTGGAAGAGCGCGGCGCGTCCAAACACAAAAGCATTCTTTGGTGAAGTGCTTGCAAACCCACGTAACGACGTGTTCGACATTGAGGGGGTCTCCAAAGTTGCACACGACATCGGTGTGCCACTCATGCTCGACAACACAGTGCCAACTCCCTACGGAATTCGCCCGCTGGAGTGGGGCGCAGACATCGTTGTGCACTCACTCACCAAATTCATTGGTGGACACGGCACATCAATTGGTGGAGCAATTATTGACGGTGGAAAGTTTGACTTCTCAGCAAGTGGACGTTTCCCGAATTTCACGGAGCCAGATCCGTCATATCACGGTCTCGCATACTGGCCAGCTCTCGGACCCGGTAGCTACATCATCAAGGCACGCGTGCAGTTATTGCGCGACTTGGGAATGGCAGTCAGCCCATTCAACGCATGGAACTTCTTGCAAGGTCTTGAGACACTGTCGTTCCGTATGGATCGCCACTGGGCAAACACCCAAAAAGTTGTGGAGTACTTGCAGAAGCACGACCAAGTGGCGAGCATCAACTACGCCGGCCTTCCATCATCACCATGGCACGAGCGTGCAAAGAAGTATTTCGGTGGCAAGGGTTACGGTTCGGTTACCGCCTTTGTCTTGAAGGGCGGACGTGAACACGGTCAGAAGTTTGCAGAAGCACTGCAGTTGCACAGCCACGTTGCAAACATCGGTGACGTGCGAAGCCTAGTGATTCACCCTGCATCAACAACTCACAGTCAGCTCACCGAAGATGAGCAACGCTCGGCTGGTGTCGAACCTGGTTTGGTGCGTTTATCTGTTGGTCTTGAGTCAATCGAAGACATTCTCGCTGACCTCGATCTTGGTTTTGCTGCGATTAAATAACACGATCCATCACGGTTCGTGACGTTTCAACAACTGAGTTAGTCGTCGTCGCCTTGTTCGCGCAAGAACTCTTCTAGTTCGGCGGCGAGGTCTTCACCTGATGGCAGTTGTGCTTCGGTTCGTTGATCATGGCTTCGCTCAAGCATCTCCACATACGCTGATGCTTGGGCGTCGCCTTCAACTGCCGCATCGTGCAATTCTTGCCAGCGACTGATTTCATCAACAAGTTGCTGGTGGTCAGTGGGAATGCCCAATACATGTTGCAAGTGCTGCAGCAACGCAGCAGCACTTTTTGGATGTTGGGCGTTCATCAAATAGT
>Ga0169931_10006095_pt1 | contig 18255 bp, 12 predicted proteins | sample Kivu_15m_20L_FD_129675 | JGI IMG/M metagenome (GOLD analysis project Ga0169931, IMG submission 129675) | Freshwater microbial communities from Lake Kivu, Western Province, Rwanda to study Microbial Dark Matter (Phase II) - Kivu_15m_20L... | ecosystem: Environmental > Aquatic > Freshwater > Lake... | reverse complement strand
CAGAAAAAGAAAGTTCTGGAGAGATTTATTCCGGAAAAAATTCCCAAATGGGATCAACAGATTGTTTTTTTCAACCATGGAAGCTTGCGTTTAGACTTCCTGTAAGTGCTTTTGATAGATTCTTCTAAGATACAGAAAGGTAAGGGCTAAGAAACCGAAGATGATGGCTCCATAAACCATCCCTTTTACCAAGCGGACTTCAGTTCGCTTCAAGGGAAAGGTTGGAGAATCGATCAATTGAATTAACGGAGTGTTAATTCGGTGATTGATTTTGGCCATCTCCAAATTTTTCACAATTTCTTGGAAAACAGCGGCACTAGTTTGCACATCTACCTGCTTTCGCCGCCCGTTGACGGTGGCCAAACTCAGCAAAGGGTTGGCATTTGGAATGCGGTCTTGTTCAGCGGCCAAGGTACCTAGGCTTTGATCCAGTATTGCCCGTACTGAATCTGCCTGAATTTGTAAAATACGAAGGTTTTCCCCTGTTTTTTTGGTTTTGGTTTCCAAATAAAAGGTATTCACCTTGCTCACTAGTGTTTCGTTGAAAAGTTTTGCAAATGCCTCATCTTTCGAAGAGACATTGACCTGAATGATACTCAATTTCCGATCCGGCTTAAAGACTACGAGTTGTTTTTCTCGGATAATTTTGGCGATTTCCTTGATTACCGAGTCCTGTTTGACTCCATGATTTTCTTTGGAACTAGAAAAAGTTAGCCCAGACAAGTCGATGGTGGAGGCCCATTTGTTTTCCAACTCTTCGAATTCAATAAACCGATCGATCAATAAACTTTCTTTGTCAAATGGGCTCAACAGGGTCTCTTCCAACATTCGGTCAGAGCGATACAGTTCCATGATGTTATCCCCTTGAAAAAGGCCGTTCGTTCCTCCTATACCAGCCAAATTTACCCCAAGAAGGCTGGCAACTCCTGACATTTGACCAATTCCTCCCATTCCTTCTTCCTCCAAGACGAAAGAAGTTTCAGCATGAAAAACAGGATCTTTTAGTTGAGCATAACCCCCTCCCACTCCGGCTCCTAGTACAAGGGATACCACTAGAGTTTTCCACCTAGAACTGAAAAATTTCACCCAATGGATCAAGTTTTGTACCACTTCTTTCAGGGTAAATTGGGAAGAAGAAAAGTGAGATGTTCCGCTCATTGGGGTTACTGTTGATTGATTTGAGAGAGTACTAAGGCCAAGGTGGCAAGTCCAGTGGTGACTCCCACCAGTTCACCCAAACGCAGTGGCGTTTTAGGACCTTTGCTTGGAATGATTACTTCAGCCCCAGGTTCTACCAATGGGTAACTGCGAATTCCCAAAATTCCTTTGGTGCGCTTTACAGCGCCATTGGCATAGACTACGTAGGTTTGTTTTCGGTTGGCGCGTCTATCAAAACCACCAGCCCCATTGATGTAATACCGAAGACCTCGTCCTTGCTCGTGTCTTAGGGTAGTCGGATACACCACATCACCCCGTAGACGAACAGTCTGTAGGAGTTTGGGTACATTGAGAATGTCCCCTTCTTCGAGTACCAAATCTTCCTCCGTGCCAGGATTGGCTAGAATTTTTTCCAAGTTGATGGCTACGGCTTCCGATTCTTTAATTTTTACGGCCACCCCTGGGGTTTCTGCGGCAATTTGATCCAAAGACTCCCGCTTTGCATCGTTGGCAATGGAGTCTTTTTTCTCCACTTTTTCTTGGGGCAAATCTCTAAAGAGGCGCTTCAATAATTCCTCTTGAGCCTCAGGATTGTTGGGATTTTCTTTAAGCAATAGGCGTAGGGCCTCTAAATTTTTTTGTCTACGAACCTGTTCGGATTCTGTGTTAAAAAATTCAGTTTTTCGAATTAAGGTAGCCCCTTTGGTGTAAGCAAATTGGTTGACTCCACCTGCTCGTTTGACTAGGTCAGAGATTCGATCTACGCTTGTTTGGATAGCAAAAATTCCAGGAGAATTTACTTGACCTTCAACCGAGACGAGTCGTTGCATGGTAAAATTGGCCCGCTTGCGCACAATTACTTGATCAAAAGGCTGCAAATTAATGGCATTTGGGTTGAAGGACAGGTCGGAGTTGACTGCTGTGGTCAGAATGTCTGAAAGCGTACCTCCATCAGAATCTTCAAGCCTTCTAGCAATTTCAATATCACTGAGGTTAGCAGATTCTTGGAGTCCACCGGCAGTTAAAATCAATTCTTCAGGGGTCATCCCAGCAGCATAGGGATAAGTTCCGGGTCGCTTGACCTCTCCCAAAATTTGGATGTAACGTTCGTTTTGCACGTCGTAAATGCTTGAAATACGCACGACGTCCTCGCGCTGGAGGAGGACATCTGCTTGGCTACCAGCATGGACGGCTTGCAGGTTGACTTCAAGCACTTCAGCACTTAAATCGCCTTTGGTGCGTAGGATGCTTGCTCTCTGGGTGTAAGCATCGCCTTTGAGTCCATCCGCATTTTTTATCAACTGGGTCAGGGTAAGTCCTTCGGTCAAGGCAAAAGTACCCGGTCTAAACACGGCTCCTTTGATTTGAATTCGATTGCTGTAACGGTCAATAATTCTTCCTACAGTCACTTCATCGCCTCCCTTTAGACTAAAAAGGCCCAATTGATTTTGGTAGACATCTGAGACCGAACGTTGGTTGCCCGTAATGCGAGAAATCGAAATACGGTCCTTGAAGGCCAGGTCGGTAAATCCCCCTGCATAGCGAATGAGGTCTTCTAAATTGTCTTCAGGAGTAATTTCAAAAAACAGGGGACGCTTAATTTCGCCAATCATTTTCACCCTAGCCAAATAGGGGTTGACCAAGATCACATCTTGATCTTGGAGCTGCACATCCAAATTTGCCGTACCATTGATAAGCAAGTCATACACATCAATTTCAGCGATTTTCTTGTTGTTTCGAATCAGTTGTATCGCGCGTAGGGTTCCGTTGTCGGAAGGTCCTCCGGCGGCATAAAGCGCGTTGAATACCGTTGAGAAAGCGCTCAAGGTGAAGGTTCCGGGTAAGCGAACCTCATTCAAAATATGCACCTTGATGGTTTTGACATTCCCCAGCGTGACTTGAAGAAAGGTGCTAGGATTGGATCCACTAAGTCCTGTGTAAAAAGCAGCCACTCGATTTTTGATGATTCCTTCTGCTGCTTCAATGGTTTTTCCTGATACCGCGATCAAGCCGATGTTATCCAATAAGATGAAACCCTCTGGGTTGACGGTTGCTTCGTAATATTTCTCTGATTGTCCGTAGATATCCACATAGATGAGGTCCCCTGGTCCAAGAATGTAATTTTTCGGTGTGGCCTGGTTTAGGCTTGGCTCAAAGCTTAGTTTTCGATTCTTTTGAAAAAATAAGGTGCTTCCAAAAAGCAAGGAGTCCGCTTTTTCCTCTTCCATCAACTCCTGTGTTTCCATCAGGCCTTGGGTGATGTCATTCAAGTCTATTTGCTCTCGAGCGGATCTTTTGGAGGCATTGGTTGAGCGAGACTTGCTCAATCCTATGCTAAGCCCTTCTATTCGATTGCGAAGTTTTTCAACTTCTCCGGATGGCATGCCTCGCATTTGAGCCATCATGAGAAAGTCCGTACTGCTTAGTCCGGCATCTTGTGCTCGCTTGATAAGCTCCTCTATTTGATCATCACTGAGTTGATCTACCCTTATCCCAGTAATGTCTGTTGTGGACTGCGCGTAAACCGCAATCGGAGCGACCGCCAAAAGGCAGTAACAAACTAAAAAGTAGGTAATTTTTTGTATAGAGTTCATTGTGAAAAGGAAATTCCGTAGCATTTAGGAGAATCTAATGGATAAAAATCCGTTTAATTCTTAATTATACCAAATGTATTGACAGATTTGACGGAAAGAGACTCCGGATCGTGCTCTTATTTTAAGCCAATTACGGAGAACTTGGAGTTTGAAGTGTTGGACTCAACCCTGGCTATTTGGCGATACAGAATTTGTCTTGCTTTGGTTAACTTGCCAAAAATTCCAATCATGCAGCGTCGATACCTGTTTCTTGCAGTATTTGTAGGGCTTTTTTCCTGTCAATCATCGGACAACACTTGTTCCCTAGACGCCGAGCGATTGGAAAGGCGTGTAGACGTGGAAATTCATCGTTTGGAACAAGAATTTATTGTAGCAAAGAGTACCGAAGAATTTCTTTTTCTCCTTGAAAAGTACCCAGAAATAACGGAAAGGGTATTGGAACAAGCAAGTTACCCCAGTGCAGACTCCTTGGCCAAAGAGCTCTTGCGTGCTAATCAGGATTCCTCTTTTCAAGCCTTGAATGACGCCGTGGCCAAGGAGTTTGCAACTATTTCCGATATTCAAGTGGAGTTGGAACAGGCATTTGCCTATTTGAAAAGTTATTACCCAGACTTTAAGGCCCCTAAGGTGTACACCTATGTTTCTGGATTTGGTCTTGATCTTTTGGTAGAAGAAGATATTTTAGTAATCGGCTTGGACTATTTTTTGCCAAGTGACCATGTATTCCAACCGGATTTGCCCAAGTACATCGGCTCCCGATACGAACGAAAATACCTTGTGCCCATGATTGTGTTGGCGATTTCTTCGCGCTACAATGAGGTTGATTCTAAAGACAATTCCCTTTTGGCGGAAATGATTTACTACGGAAAAGCCTACCATTTTGTCAAGTCCATCCTACCCTGCACCTCGGATCAATATGTCATTGGGTACACGCCCGAACAAATTCAGTCCTGCTGGGACAATGAAGAACTCATTTGGACGCATTTCATTGAAAACGAACTTTTGTTTGAAACCAATCCCTTCGAAATCCGAAAGTACATTGGGGAGGCTCCTAGCACGGATGCCATCAGCATGGATGCACCAGGTCGGATAGGTCGTTGGATAGGATGGAATATCGTAGAGGAGTTTGCCATTCAGCAAGATCTTTCCTTGCCCGAACTGATGCGGGAATCCGACGCAAAAAAATTGTTTAGAGATTCTGGATACCGACCACGAACTGCTTCTGAAAACTAAGTTTTGGATAAAAATTAAAGCATTTACAGCCCTTTATAAGGCCTTAGTTTCGTATTTGTGCATTTTTTCGAAATGTTTGCACAGGTGGGTGATGGCACAAGCACTGCATTTGGGACTTCTTGCCAGGCAGGTATAGCGTCCGTGTAAGATTAGCCAGTGGTGGGCCTTGTGGATATGTTCTTTAGGCAGGTTTTTGACCAGTTGCTTTTCTACTTCTAGGGGGGTCTTGGCGGTCAGTGGAACCAATCCCAATCGTCTGGAAACTCGATACACATGTGTATCTACTGCCATGTTGGGCTGCTGCCAGATTACAGAGGTAATCACATTAGCAGTTTTTCGCCCCACCCCAGGTAATTTGACCAGTTCTTCTACGGTCGAAGGAATTTCACCGCCAAAGTCAGAAAGGAGCATTTTCCCAAGTCCAATGAGGTGTTTGGTTTTGTTGTTGGGATAGGAAACAGATCGAATGTAGGGAAAAAGTTCATCAAAGTGAGCCGCCGCAAGGTGTGCTGCTGTAGGAAAGTGCTTGAAAAGTTCCCGGGTTACGGTATTGACCCGCTTGTCTGTGCATTGGGCGGAAAGGACTACGGCTACCAACAATTGAAATGGGTTTTCGTACGCTAGCTCAGTCTCTGCCACAGGCATATTTTCTGAAAAATGTTGGATGAAGGCTTCGTATCGCTGTTTTTTAAGCATGGAATCTATGGGGTTGGACTAGACTTGTAAGTTAGTACGTGCGTCCTTTCGCTTGACGTGTAGGCTAAAATTAATTTAAAAAAAGATGGGTATGAGGAAGGGAGAATCAGTTACGAATTCGCCATTCTTTGGGGTAATAATTGTTTACCCGGTTACCCAAATTCTTTATCCATCCCAAAGGGAGTTTTTGGAAGGTAAGTAGCACCCAACCTAGGGGGAGATCACCCAAGACTTGGTCTTTTTTTCGTAAAAAGGACAAAGCCTCCTCCCTAGATAACTCGTGCTGAGGAAACCCATTTTTGGGTAGGCTAGACAGTGCCCACTCGTGACTGGGAATCCATTCTTTTCCCTGTTTTTTGCCAAGTTCTACTCCAAAATACCGCAGGCTTAATACCTGGGCAAGCTTTTCTAGTTCAGGGCTGTAGTCTCCCTGCACCCGGAAGTAAGTATCCTGTAGCAGGTAAAATTTTCCGGATCCATCTGTTCCGATTTCCTTTTCGAGTGTAGCAGATTCCTTTTCCCCCACGCGCTTGAGGCTGTGGTGTTTGAATTCTTTGGCGGTAGGAGCTACTTGTGTATAAACTCCTTCAGGTCTTCGCAATACCGTAATGAAAAAGCCCTCTCCTGCCACCTTGTGGGGGAAAAAACGGTAAGCAAAAAAGGTATCCTCCTCAGTTTTCACTTCTTTTTCCAAGATACCCCATTGGGGATGAAGCGGGATACGTACCGATTCAAACGCAAATTCCTCAGTTAAAAAGCGAAGGATTTCTTCATTTTCTTTTTCGTTGAAGGTGCAGGTGGAGTAAAGCAAGTATCCTCCTCCCTTGACCAATTCACCGGCCTTATCTACAATGCGCTTTTGTCTAGCGGAACACAGGTGGACGTGATCTAGTGACCATTCTGCCCTAGCCTGGGGATCTTTGCGGAACATTCCCTCTCCAGAGCAAGGCGCATCTACTAGTACTAGGTCAAAAAATCCATCCAGCGGAGCAAAATGTTCCGGATCATTGTTGGTAACAACCGTATTCCCTAATCCCCATTTGATTACATTTTCTTTCAGGATTTGTGCCCGTGCAGCAATCACTTCATTAGCCACCAATAGCCCTTTTTCGCCCAGGTAACTGGAGAGCAAGGTGCTTTTTCCTCCAGGGGCAGCCGCCAAATCCAAATACACCCCCTTTGGGATCTGCTGAGATTCAAGAATGTGGGAGATAAACATGGAGGAGGCCTCTTGCACGTAGTAGGCTCCTGCATGAAAGTGAGGGTCTCCAGTAAAACTCGGGCGTTCTTCCAAAAAATAGCCGTCTTGTGTCCATGGAATGGATCGTTTTGAAAAGGGAATGTCTACTGGCTTGCTTCGGTTGAGCCGAATGGAAGTTTGAATAGGACGCTCCAAGCCTGCTTTAAATTGGGCAAATTCTACAGGCCCGAGTAGTGCCTGCATTTGCAATTCAAATGCCTCTGGAAGTTGATTTTCGGCCATCTCACAAATATAACGAATCTAACAGTACCTCTTTGATTGCTGCTAGATTCGACAGCGTCCCTTTGATTTTGAATCAGGAATCGTCTTCTTCCTCATCAAAATCTTCGTTTTCTTCACCTCCCATTTCAAACATGGAACTGAACAGGTCCTTAAATTGAAGCCCCGTGTCAAGGAGTTTTTTGCTCAATTGAGAATATTCTGCCAAGCCATGAAGTGCAAACTCCATAAAGAATTCCTTTTCTTTTTCGGGTAAGGACCCTACCAATTGGGTCACTACCTCCTCTAATCCAGGAACGGCATGCAAGCTGCTTTTGTAAGCTTTGTCGCTGAGGTCACTCAAGAGGTCCAGTTCATTTCCTTCCCCAAACCAGGCCAGAGGAATCACGTAGGGATTGCCGGCCTTCTCTTTTTTCTTTTGCTCTGGAGAGGGAAAATACTGCACAAATTGACTCCGGATTGCTTTACCGATCAAGTTATAAGCGACCAATCCAGCACCTTCTTGTTCTCCTTCGTAGACGAGTTCCACTTTTCCAGTAATGGCAGGAATGACACCAATCAAATCAGAAATGCGTATGACGGTCGTGGATTCATTATTTCGATACATCCTTCGCTCTGCGGCAGAGATCAAATTCTCGTAGGCAGAAATAGTCAATCGCGCAGAGACCCCGCTTTTTTCATCCACAAATTCGGAGTCTCGGGCTTCGATAGCAACCTGTTCGATCAAGTCTTTCATCAATTCCGGTACATGAATTTGGGCCACCGGCTTTCCTTTTAGGCGAGCTTCTTGTCCAGTGATTTTTTTGCCAATTTCAATGGACTTGGGGTAATGCGTGATGATTTGACTTTCAATTCGGTCTTTTAGAGGTGTGACGATGCTACCTCGATTGGTGTAGTCTTCTGGGTTGGCAGTGAAGATAAATTGGATATCCAGGGGCAGTCGTAATTTGAAACCTCGGATTTGGATATCTCCCTCTTGTAAAATATTAAACAAAGCCACTTGAATTCGTGCTTGGAGATCAGGCAGTTCGTTAATCACAAAAATACAGCGGTGGGAACGGGGCACGAGCCCATAGTGAATCACCCGCTCGTCGTTGTAATTTAATTTCAGTGTGGCGGCTTTGATGGGATCCACATCGCCGATCAGGTCAGCAACAGATACGTCTGGGGTGGCTAATTTTTCGGCATAGCGCTCGGATCGGTGTATCCAAGAGATGGGGCATTGCTCCCCTTTTTCATCGATCAAGTTTTTACCAAAAGTAGTAAGTGGAAGAAGCGGATGCTCATTGAGTTCCGAACCAAACAATACCGGTACGTATTCATCCAAAAGTAAAGTCATCATTCTGGCTATGCGGGTTTTGGCCTGTCCTCGCAATCCGAGCAAGTTGATGTTGTGCCGGGAAAGGATTGCCCTTTCGATATCGGGAATGACTGTGTCTTCGTATCCCCAAACGCCCTCAAATACGTTTTCTTTTGCCTTGATCTTCCGGATCAGGTTGTCTCGAAGTTCCTCTTTAATGGACTTCGGGCTGTAGCCTGTAGCCTTCAGTTGGCCGAGAGTTTTAATTTGAAGGAGTTGCTCTCCTTTAAGTTGTGTGTAATCCATGCTAAAAGCGTTTGGTGCGGTTTCGTCTGTAATCTTCAAAAATTAAATTACCTAGCCCTTTCAAGCTGCTGTAATAAGCATTGCCATTGTTGACCTGGGTAAATTCTTTGACAAATTCTTTCAGGTAGGGGTCTGATGCAATCATAAATGTGGTTACAGGGATTTTCAATTTCCGACACTGAGCAGCAAGTTTGAGGGTTTCTGCTAAAATTTTGCTGTCAATGCCAAAGGCATTTTTGTAATACTTAATTCCCACCTTCAAGCAAGTAGGCTTGCCATCGGTGATCATAAATATTTGCTTGTTGGGGTTTTTTCTACGCCGGAGAAGATCCATAGCAAGTTCCAGTCCTGCCACTGTATTGGTGTGGTAAGGCCCCACTTGCAGGTAGGGTAAATCTTTGATTTCAATTTGCCAAGCATCATTTCCAAAGACGATGATGTCTAGCGTATCTTTAGGGTAACGGGTTTGAATCAATTCGGCCAAGGCCATCGCCACCTTCTTGGCGGGGGTAATCCGATCCTCTCCATACAAGATCATGGAGTGGGAAATGTCAATCATCAAGACCGTGGAGGTTTGGGTACGCTGTTCGTTCTCCACCACTTCCAAGTCGTCCTCGGTCAAGAGAAAATCGCCCCCAATACCTCGACTGGCCTGCGCATTACGTAGGGAGTCGGTCAACGCGATTTGGTCCAGATTGTCCCCAAATTCGTAGGCGCGACGATCGGTTCCCTGCTCTTCTCCAGGTCCAGAAATCTGTGTGCGGTGCTGCCCAGACTTGCTTTTTTTCAGTTTGCCGAAAATTTCTTCCAGAGCACTTTTTCGGATGGTTTGTTCTGCCTTGCCGGTGATTTCAAATTTGCCTTGTTGATTTTCCTCGCTGAGGTATCCTTTGGACTTCAGGTCTTCAATGAAATTGCCGATCCCATAGTCTGGATGCGTTAGTTGGTAGCGCTTGTCCAGATTAGTCAACCAGCTCAAGGCTTCGGACACATCCCCTCCAGTCATCGTAACGAGTTGTAAAAAAATATCCAATAGGCTTTCAAACCGGTTTTTTTCGGGGTCAAGTGTAGGGATGAATTTGGTAAAGCGAAACCCTTTCATGGATTGGAATTTGGTAAACAAGATTCCCAAAAATAGGGATGACCGGTACTTTCGATAGTACAACACGCAATAGGGGTAAGGAGTTTTATTGTTGCAAAAAATTTAAATGAAAAACAGGGCAAAATGCTGCATTTCCAACTTGCATTTCCTTTCTCCCTTGATGTGAGTAAAAAAATTTTGTTGGCAAGTGGACTTCCACTCATTTTTAGTTAACTAGAAGAGGGGAAATCTCCCTATTTTCGACTCGTAATGACCCCTGCTGACCGATATGCTCACCTGGTAAAAGCCACAGCCAAGCGCCTGGGCTTTGATTTTTGTGGTATTGCCAAAGCAGATATTTTGGCCGAAGAAGCGCCCAAATTGGAAGAATGGCTACGCCGCGATTACCAAGGTCGTATGGGTTACCTTGCCAATCATTTCGATAAGCGACTGGATCCCCGAAAGTTGGTGGAGGGAGCGAAAACGGTCGTTTCTCTAGTGTACAATTATTACCCCGAAAGCGTATTTCCAGAAGGCACTGAAGACATCAAGTTGGCCAAGTATGCCTATGGGAAGGATTACCATGATGTCATTCAGGAAAAATTAAGGGAGTTTTTGACTTGCCTACGCGATGAGATTGGGGACTTTCATGGTCGTAGTTTTGTGGATTCCGCACCGATACTCGAGCGGCAATGGGCACAGCGGGCAGGACTGGGATGGATTGGCAAAAATAGCCTCCTTCTCAACCGTTCCATGGGAAGTTTTTTCTTTTTGGCTGAGTTGGTGATTGACTTGGAATTAACCCCAGACCTTCCACTATCCAAGGACTATTGTGGTACATGCACTGCCTGCATGGATGCTTGCCCCACGGAAGCCATTGTTGCCCCCGGAGTAGTGGACGGTTCTCGTTGTATTTCCTACCTGACGATCGAATTGAAAGATGCCATCCCCAGTTCCTTTGCTGGAAAAATGGACAATTGGGTGTTTGGCTGTGATGTGTGTCAGGATGTTTGTCCTTGGAATCGATTTTCAAGACCACATCAAGAGCCCTCATTCAGCCCTTCTTCCGACTTGGAAGACTTGCTAGCTCAAGATTGGAAAGAACTTACTGAAGAAACATTCAAACGGGTATTTTCTGGATCTGCGGTTACCCGTACCAAGTTTAAAGGCATCAAACGAAACTTGGAGTTTATCGCTCAAGGTAAACCTTCAGCCTAAGGACTCGAGGAAGGGAGAAGACCAAACGCTGGCATTTTTTTCTAATCGGTCTACAAATTTGGTGACTTTTTGTGTAGGTGTCATCCATCAAGGAGATTGGGTTTTTCTTGGTTTAGGTAGAGAAAAATGCAGTTTTACTACACAATTTCACAACTTTTCCTCCCCAGTTTTGGTTTGGTTTGTACTATATTTGCGCCATGAATAAGAACGTTTTATTACTGATTTTAGATGGTTGGGGATTGGCTACCAATCCTGTAGTTTCTGCCATCGACAAGGCCAACACTCCCTTTATCGACAACTTATTCAAAACATATCCTCATGCCAAGTTGGAGGCATCAGGACTGGCAGTGGGCCTTCCGGAAGGCCAAATGGGCAACTCCGAAGTAGGTCACATGAACATAGGTGCCGGTAGGGTAGTCTACCAAGATTTGGTAAAAATTAATTTGGCCGTACAGCAGGGAGAATTGCTGACCCATCCCATCTTGACTGCGGCATTTTCACGTGCCAAAACAGCAAACAAAAAAGTACATTTTTTAGGATTGGTTTCGGATGGGGGTGTGCACGCACACATAGAGCACCTCAAGGGGCTATGCGATGCCGCCAAACACCATGGGATGGAAAAGGTCTTTGTCCATGCTTTTACCGATGGCCGTGACACGGATCCCAAAGGAGGATTGGCCTACCTAGGAGACCTACAAAATCATTTGCACCATTCGGTTGGAAAAATTGCGACAGTGATTGGCCGCTATTATGCCATGGATCGGGACAACCGATGGGAGCGCGTGAAACTTGCCTATGATGCCATGGTGCAAGGTGAAGGAGAAAAATCCAAAAACATTTTGGCTTCCATTAAGAAATCCTACAGCAATAACGTAACAGACGAATTTATCCGTCCCATCATTCAGGTAGGAGAGGACAACAAGCCACTTGCCACCATTCAGGAGGGCGATATGGTCTTGTGTTTTAATTTTCGCACGGATCGAGGAAGAGAAATCACCCAAGCACTTAGTCAACGTGATTTTCCAGATTTCAACATGAAAAAGTTGGATTTGGATTACTTGACCTTGACTACCTATGACGAAACGTTTACGGGGGTAGAGGTCTTGTTTGAGAAAGACAAACTCAACAATACCCTTGGGGAGGTTTTGGAAAAGGCAGGAAAGAAACAAATCCGCATTGCCGAAACCGAGAAATACCCACACGTGACCTTCTTTTTCTCAGGAGGTAGGGAAAAAGAATTTATTGGAGAAAATAGAATCCTTTGTCCTTCTCCAAAAGTGGCCACCTACGATTTGATGCCTGAAATGAGTGCAGGAGAAATTGCTTTGAAGATTACCACTGAGTTGAACAAGAAAAGCGCAAATTTTATCTGCCTCAATTTTGCAAACGCAGATATGGTAGGGCATACTGGTGATTTTGATGCTGCTGTAAAAGCCTGTGAAGCAGTGGATGCTTCTGCCGAAAAGGTGGTCAAAGCCGCTATCGCAAATGAGTATACAGTCCTTGTAATTGCTGATCATGGCAATTCAGACGTCATGATCAATGAGGACGGAACTCCCAATACAGCACATACGACCAACCTGGTACCCTTAATCGTGGTCGACAAACAGAAGTTTTTAGTAAAGGACGGGAAATTGGGGGATTTAGCACCCACTATCCTACAGTTGATGGGGGTAGGTATTCCTGAAGAAATGACGGGCAACATACTTCTAGAATTATGAAACTAAAAAACCATTTCGCAGTACTGCTTTTTTGGATGATCACGGGTTGTGCGCCGGATCCAAAGAGTCCTGCTCTGGAAAAACTTCCTTACTTTGATTTGAAAAGTTTTATCAACCTGGAGCTAAGTAAAATCGAAGGAGATTCGGTGTTCAAAACTTCAGAAATTAATGGAGAGGAGCAGGAAGTGGATTTGGTCTATACCTCTGAAGATTGGAAGAAAGAGTTTGCTGCTTTTTACGAAGCAGATATCAACGTCCCTTCCCTTGCTACGGCATATTCCACCCGAACTACTCCGGATCAGCTCATTCACGAGTTGCTGCCAGAGGCAAAAGGAAAGGTGAAAGAACTTTCCATTCGCTACGTACAGAATTACCCAGTTTGGATCACTTTTAAAATGAAGGATGAAAATGTATTCTATACGAGTACCACGCTTGGTGAACTTTACATGAACCAAGCCACAAGAAAAATAGACCAATACAAATTGGAAACTACTCAGAAAGTCCTATTTCTCTCTCCGACTCATGTAAAAATTTCAGGAATAATCCATTAAAATCAGAGGCCCTGCACTTTTGCAGGGCCTCTGATTTTGAATTCTTTTTTTATTTTACCCCTATCGGAGCAGGCTATTTTGCAAATAGTGGAGGACGTTTGGTTTGCCAGTCTGAGTTTTCTTGAATTAGACGTCCAATCATAATTAATTTTTCTTCTTCAAATAGGTTGGCCAATAAGGTAATCGAAGTAGGGCCACCGTTGGGTCCAAATCCATTGGGGAGACAAAGTGCTGGATGTCCTGTCAAATTGGTGATTTGCAGTTGCTGCCCAGCAAAAGAAGGAGTGATAATCACATCGTACTGTTTCATCAAGGCGTGCATTTCTTCAATCAAAACACTTCGTTGCCGACTCATTTGAATGTATTCCACGGCTGGGATAAATCGTGCTGCACGAAATACATTGGGCCAGGCGCTCTTGTGCTGTGCGACCATTTGGTCATCTAGGTCGAATCGGGTCAACTCATCAAATGCGGCTGCACCCTCCACCAGCAACATGGATACTAAGGGACCAGGATTGATGCTTGTTTTCAGTTCTACTGCATGTAGCGTAATGCCCTTGTTTTTTAGAAGTTCCAACACAGCACGATCATTTTCGATGCCCGCCCGATTACCCTCAAAAAAGGAACTGAAGTACCCTATTTTTAATTTTTTGACCTCTTTTTGAGCCGAATAGTTGAAGGCAGCCGGGATGGTAGAGGGGTCCTTTTGGTCACTTCCATTCAAGACAGAAAGCACAATTGCATTGTCCAAAGCAGATCGAGAGATCGGGCCCACCTTATCCATGGACCAACTAAGGGCCATTGCCCCATGTCTACTGATTCGCCCAAAGGTTGGACGAAGTCCTGTTACCCCATTACGCGTAGAGGGAGATACAATCGAGCCAAGCGTCTCTGTGCCGATGGCAAAAGGGATCAGTCCTGCACTCACTGCAGAAGCAGAACCAGCGGAAGAACCGCTAGCACCTTGTTTTAGGTTCCAAGGGTTTTTAGTGACACCCCCATACCAGACATCACCCATGGCTAAGGCACCAAGAGTAAATTTACCTACCAGTACCCCTCCTGCTTCTTCCAACTTAGTGATGATGGTGGCAGTTTGATTCAGGACTTGGTCCTTGTAAGGCATGGCCCCATAGGTGGTTTTGGTTCCGGGTAAGGAAAATAAATCCTTTACTCCGAAAGGAATTCCATGGAGCGGGCCCCGGTAGTTGCCCGCTGCAAGTTCCTGGTCTAGAATCTTGGCCTGATTTAAAGCACGGTCTTCCAAAAGGGTAACCAAGCAGGCTAGGGTATCGGAATGGGTTTTGATTCGCTGAAGGTAAATTTGTGTCAGCCGTTCAGAAGTCAATTGACGCGATTTGATCAACACGGAGAGATGGCTAACAGGCATAAAAGCCAGATCCACATCCGATGTGGGTAGGGCCACCTTGGTGGGAAGCCCCCAGTCGTAAGCCTGTTGTTCTTGGCTAGGGTAGAAGCCCTGAGGCAGGGGATTAAAAACCAAGGCTGGTCCTACTGCATTTGCCAATTGGGTCTTGCGGAGCAGTTCATAGTTGCCACGGTGGGTAGTGAGCGTGCCGATCATGCTGTCCTTTTCTTGAGGCGTAAAGGAAAGGCCAATTAGATTGGCTGCGGCATCTATGCTTGGAGGGTTAATTTCGCCTACATTTCGGCCGATGCCAAAACCCAAGGCGGAGAAAATTGCGGCGCCAAGAAAAAGAAAAGCGATGGAAGGCAGGTTGTTTTTTCGATTCATTGGATAGTTTTGTATACGTCCCAAACTTGTTACACCTCAAGGTGTTCATTTCGTGCTACAAAATCAAACCTTCCATGGATCAAGCCGTTAATTTTCCCAAGTTTCCTATGCATTTCAGAGGACTGCTCCTGCTTGCGGGCATGTACACGATTGCTTGGGCTGCCTTCTACACTTATTTTGGTGAGATTTTGGTCAAGTGGATGGCTCTGGGAGTTATGCCAACCGAATCTGTTCCTAGTTTCTACTTCGGAATCTTTGGGATCATCATTGGACTCTTGTTATTTTTTGCAGCCTTTTACCCAGTTTCTTGGGTTTGGTTGATTTTGATTGGAATTTCTGGAAAACTTATCTCCGCCAGTTGGTTTGCACTTGGTTTTGCTCCTGAATTAGGCTGGAACAAGCGTACGATTTTTCATTTGGTGTTCAACGAGTTGCTTTGGTTAATTCCCTTAACCCTTATTTTTTTGCGAAGCCTTCAAGTGAGAAATTACCTCCAGCAGCGCGAAAATTAGGGTTGACTCAACTTGTTTGAAATTGTCGATTCCTATCCCTTTTGATCTCCTTCCCCCAAGGAAAAGTTGTACCTTAGTGAGACGGAAGGTTTTCGCTCTTTACCCCAACTGATTGTTCGAATGTCTCAAACTCAAGCCCACAAACTTTTTCTTTTGGATGCCATGGCGCTGATTTACCGCGCCCATTTTGCCTTTAGTAAAAACCCAAGAATCAACTCCAAGGGACTCAATACAGGGGTGATGCTTGGATTTACCAATACCCTTCTGGAAGTGTTGGAAAAAGAAAAGCCCAGTCACATCGCGGTGGCTTTTGACACCAAGGCCCCTACGTTTCGGCACGCACAATATACCCCTTACAAAGCCAATCGCCTCGAACAACCCGAAGACATCACCGTCTCCATCCCCTGGGTGAAGGAGATCGTGCGTGCCTTTCGAATTCCTGTTTTGGAAATGGATGGCTTTGAGGCAGACGACATCATTGGTACCATCGCAAAAAAAGCGGAGAAGGAATTGTTTACCGTCTACATGATGACCCCAGACAAGGATTATGGGCAAATTGTGGATGAGCACATTTTTCTCTACAAGCCAGCCTTCATGGGCAATGGGGTGGATGTGATGGGCCCTAAGCAGGTCTGTGAAAAATGGGATATTGCGCACGTAGACCAAGTACGGGATATACTGGGTTTGATGGGAGATGCAGTGGACAACATACCTGGTATTCCTGGGATTGGGGAAAAGACAGCCGTTAAGCTCCTCAAAGAATTTGGAACTGTAGAGGGAGTGGTCGCCAATGCAGACCAACTCAAAGGCAAGCAGCGTGAAAATGTGGAAAACTTTGGTGTACAAGGCATTCTATCCAAGGAATTGGCCACGATCAAAATCGATGTGCCCGTGGATTTTGATGAGGTGGCTCTTCGTTGTGAGCCCATTGACGAGGAAAAGTTGCGTGCGCTTTTTTCGGAATTGGAATTCCGCACTTTGTCTGCACGGTTGTTTAAAGAGGGGCCAGCCAAAAAAGCGGCAGTAGCCCCTCCTGTACCTACACAGATGGATCTTTTTGGAGCGCCTGCCTTACAGCCTACCATCCAATTTGAAGAGGGGGGAGAATCGGAACCCCTTTCCTTCGCGGCTCCAGTAGCCCTAGATACCATCCATAGCCATGCTCACCACTACCATAAAATCAAAGGTAAAGCCGCTATCCAAGAACTGATAGGCTATTTGCTCCTGCAAAAAGAGATCTGCTTTGATACGGAGACCACGGACTTAGATGCCATGCGAGCGGAACTGGTGGGACTTTCCTTTGCGTACTTGGAAGGTGAAGCCTATTACATTCCGGTAGGACCTGATCCAAAAGAAACCCAGGAGGTATTGGAGTTGCTTCGTCCAGTATTTGAAAATGAAGCCATTCTCAAAATCGGACAAAACATCAAGTATGACTTGCTGGTCCTCAAAAACTACGGGATAGAAATCAAAGGAACTCTTTACGATACACTATTGGCCCATTACCTCATCGAACCCGAAGGGAAGCATGGCATGGATTGGCTTGCACAGCAGTACTTGCAATACAAGCCGGTGTCGATTACCGAATTGATCGGAAAAAAGGGCAAAGGGCAAGGTACTATGCGGGAGGTAGATGAGGATGAGGTGACAGCCTATGCTGCAGAAGATGCGGACATTACGCTCCGCCTAAAAGGAAAATTGGACCCGATTTTACAAGCCAATGGCTTGAAAAAGTTGGTGGAGGAAGTAGAAAACCCGCTGATTCCGGTGCTGACGGATATGGAATTTGAAGGGGTGCGTATTGATACTGGGAGCTTGGCTGAACTGTCGGTCACTTTGGAACAAGAAAGTAAGGAAATAGAGAAACGGGTCTACGAATTGGCAGGAGTACGCTTCAATCTCGCTTCTCCCAAGCAACTTGGGGATGTGCTGTTTGAAAAATTAAAGTTGGATCCCAAAGCCAAAAAAACCAAGACTGGGCAATATGCCACAGGGGAAGAAATCCTGAGCAAGTTGGCCGACGAGCATGAAATTGCGGAGGCTATTCTGGAGTACCGTCAAATGGTCAAGCTGAAGTCCACCTACGTGGATGCGCTGCCTACCATGATCAACCCCAAGACCGGAAGGATTCACACCACCTACAATCAGTTTGTGGCAGCAACAGGTCGCCTATCGTCAATCAACCCCAACCTGCAAAATATCCCAATTCGGACTGCGCGAGGGAGAGAAATTCGAAAGGCATTTGTGCCTCGAGACGAGAACTATGTGTTGCTTTCCGCCGATTATTCCCAGATAGAATTGCGCTTGATGGCGGCATTCTCCCAGGATGAGTCCATGTTGGAGGCTTTTCGAACAGGACGTGATATTCATGCCACAACGGCTGCCAAAATTTTCAAGGTTCCCTTGGATGAGGTGACCACCGACATGCGAAGAAAGGCCAAAACCGCCAACTTTGGCATTATCTATGGTATTTCTGCCTTTGGTCTGGCCCAGCGCCTATCCATTCCTCGCGGGGAGGCCAAGGAAATCATCGACGCCTACTTTACGGAGTTTCCTGCCGTCAAACAGTACATGGATGGAGCAATTGAAAAAGCACGGACTCAGGAATTTGTGGAAACCATTCTTGGTCGTCGTCGCTACCTTCGTGACATT